>Ga0126379_10000100_pt1 | contig 40411 bp, 37 predicted proteins | sample PanSoiMetPlot_24_FD_92640 | JGI IMG/M metagenome (GOLD analysis project Ga0126379, IMG submission 92640) | Tropical forest soil microbial communities from Panama - MetaG Plot_24 | ecosystem: Environmental > Terrestrial > Soil > Tropical forest > Bulk soil | place: Panama | collected 2016-02-17
ACCCGCGCCGGCGACCTTGATTTCCAATCCCTCGCCCACCTCGACCTGGGATGCCGAGCGGATGACGCGCTGGTCCCGGCTTCGGAAGACGACCGCGTAGCCGCGGGCCATCACCTTGAGCGGGCTCATTGCCTCGAGCCGGGCCTCCAGCGTGCGAAAGCGGCGCTGCTCGCCGGAAGCTTGCTTGCGACCAAGCTCGGAAAGGCGAGCGGAGAACGAGAGCAGCCGCCGATGAGCGTCGTGAACCGCTCGAGCGGGGGAGGCGCGCTCGACGGCCAAGCGTCCCTCGGCCAGCTCCCGGCGGCGTCGCCGAAGCTGCTCCCAGATGCACTCGCGAAGACGGTCGGACATCCGGACCAGCTCCTGCCGATTTCGCGCCAGGCGCGCTTGAGGCCGCTGCCGCAACAGCCGGTCCTCGGCGGCGCGCAGGCGCTCCCGCCGGGACGCGGCGGCCGCTCGGACGGCGCGCACCATCTGGTCCGTTTCCTCCGAGAGGTGGAGCCGCTTTTGTCCGAGAAGGCGGCGCGGATCGGCCAGCCTCGCCGCGAGTCGGTGCAGCCGCTGGCGGTCGGCGAGCACCTGCCGCTCGACGGACTTGCGCAACCGCCCGGCGACCGTTTGCAGAGAAAGGTCGAGGTCGGCCAGCACCGGGGCCAGCCGTTCGGCGGCGGCGCTCGGCGTCGGCGCGCGCAGGTCGGCGACGAAATCGGCGATGGTGAAGTCGACCTCGTGCCCGATGGCCGAGACGATAGGGATCGGACACGCCGCGATCGCCCGGGCAACCAGCTCCTCATTGAAAGTCCACAGGTCCTCGATCGAGCCGCCGCCGCGGGTGAGGACAATCACGTCGACGTCGGTGCGCGACAGGCGCCGCATCGCGCGGACCACCTCGAGCGCCGAGCCGTCTCCCTGCACGCGCGCGTCACAGACGAGGACGGACAAGCGCGGGTGGCGGTGGTGAAGCACGCGCAAGAAATCGCGGATCGCCGCGCCGTGCAGGCTCGTCACCACGCCAATGCGCCGCGGCAGGAAGGGAATCGGCCTGGGCGGCCGCTTGCGGTTCTCACCGAGCAGTCCCTCAGCGGCCAATCTCTCCTTGAGTTGCTGGAAGGCGAGCGCCAAAGCTCCCTCGCCCTCCGGCTCGATGCGCTGGACGATGAGACTGTAGCGGCCTTGCGGCTCATAGAGGTCGATGCTGCCTTCGGCGATCACCGAGAGCCCGTCGCGCAGGGAAAACTTGAGCCTTTGCGCCGCGGAAGCCCACATCTTAGCGTCCAGGCAAGCGTCGGCGTCTTTCAGGCTGAAATAGAGGTGGCCGCGGGCGTTCGGTCCGCGGAATCCGGAGACTTCGCCGCGGACCCAAATGCGCGCATACCCGCGTTCGAGCGTCGCCTTGATGTCGCGCGTCAGCTCGCCGACGGTGAAGATGACGCGCTCCAGTTTCGGCGTCGATACGCCACCCGAAGGCCTCTGCGCACCGGACTGGCTCACGGTCGGCGCAGCCTGCGGTGCCGAAGCCGCCTGCTTCACCGCTGGGGACGGAGGCGGCCGTAGCGCGGCCGGCTGTGCGAGCTCTAGCGAACGCGGGGGCGTCACAGGCGTCGAGGGCGGAATCGATGGAGCGGCTGGTGCGGTGGGCGAAGCCGTCGGTGGTGCGGGGGGCGTCACCGGCCGGATCTGCTGCGCGCCAGGCTTTGGCGAGAAGAGGTTTCCCTGCTGCGGCTCTTCCCTTTTGAACCAGGCCCACTTTTTCATCGCGACAGCTTCTCGATCCAGGTTTGCGCTTTGCGGTGAAATTCGTCATCGGGGGGCGTCCTGGCGAGCACCTCCTTGAATTTCACCATCGAGTCCTCCGGCGCAGTGTCCTTCAGCGAATAGGCAAACACAAACAGCTCCTTCGCACGCGCCTTCAGCTCGCCAACGAGGGAGCGCGCACCGAGGTGGTCCGGCGCAAGCGTCAGCGCCTTGGCGGCCAGCTCCATCGCCCGAGCCCATTGGGCCGCGCCCTTCGCCTGCACCGCCTCCTTGTAATACAGCGCGCCGGCCCGAGCTACGGCGGGGACCACCAGGCTGCTCGCATGCCCGCCGGCCGCTCGCATGTCCAGCTCGAGCAACCGCTCCAGACCGTTCAGATCCAGTTGTTCCGCCCGCCCCAGCAGCGCGGCAATTTCCCGCAGCTGACCGAGCAGACGCCGGCAGGGCTCGCTCGCTTTCACCGCGCACTCTTCGGCTACCGAGATTGCCCCCTTCAAATCGCCGGCGCGAAAGCGCTGTGCGGCGGCATCCCTCATCCGCGCGAGTCTCCCCTGCGCAAGCGGCTTTGGCCGGGCTGCGGCCGCTCGCCTGGAGCGCTCGGCGAGCGACTCGGCTTCCGAGTTTTTCGGAAGCGCCGCGAGGAGGTCCTCGGCAATCTCCAGGGCGCGCGGGTAGTCTCGCTCCGCCAGCGCGCGCCGAGCCTCGTTCATTTGCGCCACGGCGCGCTGCTCGAGCAGCGCGCGGACCTGCTGGAGCTGTGAGCGAAGCTGGGTGTCCGGGCTCACGCTGCTCAGAGCTTCGGCAGCGGCGCCCAGCTCGTCTTCCTCCAGCGCCGCCGTCGCCCTATCGAGCAGGTTCTGGTTTTCGATCTCTTTCTTGCCGCGCTCGATGTACTCCTGCAGCCCCGGCAGCTCGGTAGCTTGCGCCTGAAGCGCCTCGAAGGTGAGCTGCGCCTGTCTCCAGTCGCCCTGGCGGACCAGCTTCTTGCCTCGCTGAAAGGCGTAGGCCGCGGCCTCTTTGGCTCTCCGCGCCTCCTCGTTCTTGGCGACCGCGGCTTGATGCGCCCGAAGGCCCACCCAGCCGAGCGCCAGCGCCGGCACGAGCAAAAGCACCGCAAGTCTTCGTCCCCGAAAGCGCGACCGAAGCTCGGCGGCAAATCGACGGCGCGCGCAGGCGCGGTACGAGAACCGGGTGGCGGCGAGGCTCAAGACGTCTCCGTCGGAAAGCGTCGTCGCTTGGCGGAGGGGCTGGCCATTCAACGTCGTTCCGTTGCCCGAGCCGAGATCTTCGGCGGCCCACCCGTTTAGCGATCGCCGCAGGGCCAAATGCCACCGAGACACGCCCGGATCGCCGATCACAATTCCGCACCGCGAGGATCGGCCAATCACCACCTCGTTGGCGCTCAGCTCGAAGGTTCGACCAGCGCACGGCCCGGCGGTGCAAACCAACCTCCCCCCCTCCACCACCTCATCCTCCAAACATCAGCGCGAAGACGATCGGACCGAAGAGGACCATGAAGACGGTGGGAAAGATGCAGCCGATGAGCGGCGCCAACATTTTCACCGGAGCCTGATTGGCCAGCTTTTCCGCTCGCTGCGTCCGCTCGAGCCGCATCTGGGTGGACTGGATCCGCAGGATTTTTCCGAGCCCGGTGCCCATCCGGTCGGCCTGGATGAGCGCCCGAAGGAACTGCGTCAGCGGCGGCAGCTTGACGCGGGCGATCATCCCCTTGAGCGCCTCTTCGCGCGTCTTGCCGAGTCGAAGCTGCCGGAGGACGAGGTGAAGCTCTTCTGTCAACGGGCCGCTCTTGCCGCGCTCCACGACTCTTCCGAGCGCTCCGGTGAAATCGAGGCCCGCTTCGACCGCGAGCGTCAAGAGATCCAGGTGGTAAGGCAGCGCGCGGCTGATCCGCAGAAGCCTCTTTTTGACTTGATCGCGCAGCCAGAGCAGCGGACACGCCGCACCCAACGCGCCGGCGATCAGCGACCAGACGACGTGTAGGCGAAGCCCCCCGCACGCAACCAGGCCCACCGCCAAACCGCAGACGGCGCCGATCTCCTGGAGCGCGAGGAGGTCGAGTGGCCGCAACTCCCGCGGTTCCCCGGCCTGGACGAGCTGGCCGTGGAGCATCGACTCGTACTTCGGTCGCAACAGTGGTCGATTGATGCGGCTGAGCATGCCGCTGGCGATGGACAAAGCGCCGGCTCGAGCGTCGCCTCGCGCGGGGGCGAGGGAGACGGCGGCCTTCGCTCGAAGCCAGCGCTGGAGTGCAATCAAGAGCAGCGCAACGCTGGCGGCGACGAGCAGCGCGCTGGCGGCAATCAGCATCCAGGTCAGCGCATGGTGTCTGTCCATCGTAAGGCCTCACATCAGATGTCGACCTGGACGATCCGGCGGATCCACAGGATGCCGAGCGTCTCGAGGATGGCGATCGAGGCCACGAGGACGTAGCCGAACGGATGGCCCAGCATCGGCTGCATCAGATCCGGCCGCATGAAATTGAGAACGACGGCGAGCGCGAGCGGCATCGCGGCGACGATCCATCCCTGCAGCCTGCCCTGCGAGGTCATCGCGTCGATCTTCCCCTCGAGGCGAAACCGCTCCCGGATGGTTCCCGAGATCGTCTCGAACATCTCGGCCATGTTGCCGCCTAGGGATCTGGCGATGTTCGCCGAGACGACGACCAGCTCTAAGTCCTCCGAGCCCACTCGTTCGCTCATGTGAGTGAGCGCTTGATCCAGCGGCACGCCGAGCTTCACCTCCTTGACGAGGAGACCGAATTCCTGGGCCAGCGGGGCCGGCGATTCCTTCGACACGTGCTCCACCGCCTGAGTGAAAGTCAGACCGGCTCGCAAGGCGCTGGCCATGCTCTGCAGAGCGTCGACAAGCTGGACATTGAATCGCCTGATCCGGCGCTTGCGATAAAACGCGACCAGCAGCCGCGGAAAGAAAACGCCCGAGGCCGCGCAAATCGCGCAACCAAACGGATTGACGAGAACGTACCCGACGGTGCCCAGCAGGAGGATGGAGCAGGCGTTTAGAATCAACATCTGCCGGCGATCGATGAAGAGGAACATGTCGCTCAAATCCTCGAGCGCCTTCGCCAGGTAGCGCTCCTGGTACCGCGCGTACGCCGCTCGCAGGACGGAGAAAATCACTGCCGTGGCGAAGAAGACCGCCGCGAAAACGAGGATCGATGCGATCGGAGAAAACATGTTTCAAACCTCACTCCGCGTGTCGAATCACTTGCACCATCTTTTGGCGCTTTTGTTGGCTGAGCAGGCTGTGGGCGCTGGCACGCCCGCGCTCTTCGATCGGCTCGAGGTCGTCCTCGTTGCGCAGCGCCAGGCTCAGCGAGCCCAGCTCCGCCGCCAGCGTCAAAATCTGCGCTTCGTCCGGCAGCACCAGCAGCGTCACATTCGAGTATTCGCGCTGATTTTCCGGCACCAGATTCAAGTTGGTGGTGCCGGTGAGCTTGCCGGTGGCGAGCACCACCACGTTTTGTAAAAGCGTCAGCGCGACATTTTCGTTGCTGGCCGGATCCCGGAAGGCCCCGATCACGTCAACGTGATCATTGGGCCGAATCCAGCCGCCGACCGAGGTCTTGCGAGACACTTCGATGCTGACGGCGCGCGCTCCGCGCTGGATGCGCGGCGAGAGCTTTTCGGCCTTCAGGGTCTCGAATTGCGTCCAAAGCAACATGTCTCCCGCCTGGAGCGGAACCAGGAGCTTCTGATTCAACACGTACGACACAGAATCCGGCTTCACCACCGAGGCAGTGACGAACTGCTCGGGAATGGGACGAGCCGAAATCATCTCGGCGGTCACCGTCGAGCCCTCGCGAATCTCCTGCTCCGCCACCATCACCGGGACCAAGTTCCAGCCGCGCCGCGCGTCCACTTCCCTCTTCTTGATCGCCACGAACGACACCGCCGCTGCGAGAGCGCCGAGCCCGAGCGCCACCAGGTAGGGCGTCCTGCCTTTGAGCAGCGATGGCAGGTCGAGCTTCATGGCAATGCGCTGTTCAGCATGAACTGGAAAGAGTCGTACTGCGCCTGAAACGCTTCGAAGAAGAGCTGAATCAAGTTGCGCTGGCCGCGCGGACCGGGGATGAGCCGCACCGTCGAGCCGAGCACCAACGCGACGATCAATAACCAGCATACGAGCGAATACTCGAGCATCGCCTGACCGCGCTGCTGCGCGCGTGTCGCGATCACTGCGTCTCCTCCGAGGTCTGTCGATCGAGCCGGATTTTCGGATCGCCTCCGTCGGGGAGGTTCATTCTCGGGACGGCGTCGCGTCCAAAGCCGGTGACCTCCATCGCGTGACCGATCGACGGTATTTCCAGTTTGGCCAAGCCGAGGAGGGGTAGCCGATGGCTCATCCAAACGCGCTCGATGAGCAACCCGCTGTGATAAATCTCAATCGAGACTGCCGGCAGAGTGCCGGCATGTGTCATCAAGCGACCCTCTTCGCGCGCGCGAATGATTTCTTCCCCGGGCCCGTGTGCGTGCGCAGGCGGCAAGCGCCAGAGAGTGTGCAGCTGATCGGGCGAGATCTCCTGCGGCGGATCCGCCCCGATCGCCACGAAAAGCCGGGTGACGCCTTCCGCCCCAAGGCCCTCCCCGATCGCGACCAGCATTTTCATTTGCAGGAGCGGAGCACTCAGATCCTGATGCTGACCCAACTCGACCTCGATCCAGAGCGCATCCCGGCCCAGCGCGTCCTTCTCTCCACCGACCGCGGAGAGTCGCCAGAAACTGACCCGGCCGCCGCCCGCGTCGGTTCGATAGGAAATCCAGTCACCCCGCTTAGCGTCGCTAGCCCCGTGCGCCATATGCCGGATCAGGGCTTGAGCAACGGGATCGACGGAGCTGATCGCCCCGGCCGCCATCGAGCCATTCGCGCCGGCTGCACCGAACGCGAGCACCGCGACGCAACCGAAGCCGCACGGGATCACCGGACTCGCCTGCTGGTTTGCTCGCGCTGGGGAACATCGGGAGCGTCAACGCAGCCGAGACATGTTTGAACGACGGCGGTTACGCCACGCTCGATTGCCGCCAGATGTGTCACCAGCCGACGCTCGCCTCGCGTGTGCTCGAGCCGTCGTTGCCGTCCCCCTCCCTGCCCGAGCGCGACCTCGCCCGCCAGCGCGTAGCCCCTGTTCGCGAGCCAAGCTTTGACGACGTCGGCCGCCGTCGAGATCCGAGAATCGATGAGCGCCGTGCGATGTCGTATCCGCGCCGCTGCGTCACTCGACTCGACGTCGTGAAGCCAAACGTCGTCTTCCTCGGGGAAAAACAGGTCGGCTCCCCCATCGGCTTGGGCCTGAAACCAGAAGTCTCGGATGGTCGCAAAGCCAATCGTCTTGCCCGAGCGCCGCCGGAGCACGACCGAGGCCTGTAAACCCTGCCGGGTATAGAAAGCGGAGACGATCATCTCCCGCTCGGGATGCCCGTCCAGCATCGTGGGCAGACCCATTTGTTTCCATTTGTCAAAGAAGTACTCGGCGACGTTGCTGACCGGATCCTTCGTCGTGAAATAGGAAATCAGAAAACGCTCACCGCCGATAATGAGCTCATCGCCGATCCGAATCGGCGTTGTCTCGGGGTAGCGGGGAATTTCCAGGGACGGCTGCGCCTGCACGGCCCAGCCAAACACCGTTGCCAGCCACAGCGCCCTCATTCGCAGGCTCCACCCTCCACCTGGGAGCGCTTGCAACCCATGAACCAGGGACCTCGGGAAAGAAACAGCTGCACGTAGAGCGAATCGTGGTAGCCCGCCTGGTCTCGAAACGGAGCGGTGTCGAAGCATTTGAGATGGTCGCCGTCCACGACCGAAGACTTGGCCAGGTTATTGAGACCGCCGCGCGCGCTCTGCGGATAGGCCGGCGTGTTGCAGGCGCGCCGCTGCTCGCCGGGCGGATCCGGCCCGTAGTTGTGCGAGACGACGTACGTCCCCAGGGGACTCGGCAGCACAAAGCGCAGCGGGCCGAGGGAACGCAATACGGCGACCTCGAGCGCACCTCGAATGCCGAGAAACCCCATGCGGCGAACCTGGCGATACAGGCCGCTGACGTGCGCTCCGTCCCGGTGTTGTCCGGCGCGAAAGCCCTTGATGACAGCATCGGCGCCGTCCGGCAGCGCCCAACCGTCGGCGATGAGGCTCAAGCGGCTGTGTATCGCACGCCGGCTCAAGTCGCGGCCGCCAAAGAAGTCAACTTGAAAAAACCCGGCGCCCGGCTGATCGAGAAGCCGCGCCGGCAGCAGGCGATTGCGCACTGCAGCGCTGACCTCGACGCGAAGCCGGCCCTGCGTGTTGAAGCCCCAGTCGCGCAGCACGGGACCGGTTCCGGCAGCGAGCGGGCGAAAAATCGCGGCGGGCAGAAGGCCACCGGTCGCCCCGCGGGCCACCAGGCCGGGCAGGTCCACCCACGAAGTCTCGCTCTGGGAAATTTGCACACGGACGTCCTCGAATCGGCCCAGAAAATCGCCCTGCGCCGGCTCCAGCGAGTCGAGGCTCCCGTACCGCATCTCGGAGTCACGCACCGTCGCAGTCTTGGCGCGCTCAAACGCCGCGCCCGGGCGGGCGGTGCCGTAGTCGCTCAACGGATGGCTGCCCATTTCCCACGCCGCGTAGCGCGCCACCTCCTGCAGCTTGAGCTTCGCGCGGACCAGCTCGCTGAAGAAAAGGCTGTAGAGAATGAGTGCGATGAGAATCGGCGCAACCAGCGCAAACTCGAGGATCGCGCTCCCGCGCGGATTGATACACGGATGAGACATCCTCAATGCGTTACGAATTTTTCCGGCTGCCTGGCGGCAGCGGGCGGCAGCACGCGCAAAAGCTCAGCGACGAGCGGCGAAGTCTCGCGCCCCTGGAACACCGAGGCTAGCCGTGGCCGCCAATATGGGTTGAAGAAGTTCGGCTGCTCGGCCCAGTTTCCCGGGCGATGGTAATACGTCTGGGCTCGGGCGATGGCGTTGAGGCCGGGCGGTAGCCTGCCCGCGCCCGCGGGGCTGCCGTCGAGCTGCAAAGTCGATCTGCCGCCAAGCTCAAACGAGACCGAGCCCTGCTCATTGAGCAGCGCCGGCGCGTTCGTGCCGACCGTTGGCTCGCTCGCGTTGCGCAGCGCGCGCGGGCTCTTGTTGAGGAGCACCCACGCTGACGGCTGATTGAATTCTCGGCTGCGCGTGGCGGCGGTAAACGGGCTCGGCGACCGGAGCGACGGGCACGCCTCAGCGAAATCCCCCGGCTCGAAGTGCATGAAGGGGACGATTCCCTCCCAGAGGTGGTTGCCGTCCTCGATCGGCCGCACGTTCGCCACGTACACGTCGACCGAGACGCCGAATCCCCCCACGCACCCGGCGGGAGTGACGCAGACGCTCGAGCGGTGGAGGCCCAGCCGCGCCTCGGGACCTTTCGGATCCACCTGCCCCCGTCCCGGCGGCCAGCCGACGTAGGAAACTCGCCAGTGCACTCCGCCCGCTCGGCCATTGCGCTCCGAAGCATTCATCGCCCAGACGGACGTCTTCAACATGGCTCGAAACGGCAAGGTGCGATCGTCGCCGGCACCCTGGCGCGGATCTCCCCAGCATTGCGAGTAGTGCGTGCCGCTGTTGCAGGCGAACGGATTATGAAATGGCCCCAGGCTCGCCGGCCCCAGCTTGATGAAATACAAATCGTCCGCGCCCAAGTTGTCGCCTTGGGCCATCATCGCTTGAGGCGCGTTCGGCGGATCCTTCCAATGTCGAATCAAATTGCCGTCCTCTCGATCATCGAAGCCCTTGGCAAGCTCGTAACTTAGAAGCCGAGTCTGTCCCCAGTGCGGGACCGCCTCCATGAGCTTGCGAATCGGCGCCAGCGCAGCCGGAAGCGGCAAGCCATCACCTAGCTTGCGTGCGGTGACAAACCCGCGGGTGCAGGGACCGCGATCGGCGTCGCAGGCAAACCGCGTCGCATTCGAGAGCGCGCCCATCACGCGCTTGGCCCGAGACTCCTTGCTGCTCTCGTGCACCGCGGACGGCTGAATCGGCTGGAACGGATCCGCCGGCGCAAGCGGGCTGCCGTTCGATTCGCGAGAATGGGCCCGGTCGAAGAGGCAGGCGTTCAGCGCTCCGCTCACCGCCTGGCTGTAGGCGACGTCCACGTCCTTGTCGTTCTCCTGCGCCACGGACTTGGCCGCCTCCTGCGCCTCCTTGAGAGCGGTGACCATCACCGCGTCGGAGACGACCGTGAGCGCCTGGTTGAGCTGTCGATGTGCGGGAATGATCTGGCGGCCGATCGTAGAGTCCGGATCCAGGACGCGCAGTGAGCGCTGGTAGGCGGCAAGAATGCCTCGATAGACCTGGATGACCATGCCGAGCACGCGAAGCGCCGGCCCGAGATACGGCACGTTCTCCAGCACCGGACAAGCGGCCAGCCAGAATCCGCGCCGCTGCCCCGCGCAGCCATCGAGCGATTTCATCACCCCGTAAAAATCGGTGAGAAACGCCTCGGTGAAATAAATGAACGAAAGATGGGACTGCCATGCCATCGCCGAGACGTAATGCGAGACATGAGTCCGATTGGCGAAGGCGTAAAAGTTGAACGCGCGCGCCTCCATCGCGGAGACGGAGTAGGCCGCCGCGTCCGCCGAATTCAGCAGCCGGACGCGCTCTGTGACTTGGTGCCCGAGGTTAACAACCGCCAAGACCGCAAGGCACAAAACGAATAGGACCAGCGATGCGAGCACCAGCACTTGCCCGCGCGCGTGCCCTCCGCGTCTTTTCGCCATCCCCATCCCCCCCCGTGGGCGACTCGGCTTTAGTGCATGAGCCACTTCCGATAGAAATTCGACTGCATCCGCATGCTGTAGGTCGCGCTCAGCGGAATGAAAAATCGGCGTGCATTTCCGGTGCCCAGCGACGCCCGCCCTGTCGACAGCCGCCAGAGGAGCTCCATTTCGGACGGAGACGCCGTGGGCATGCCGCGTTGATTGCCGATTCCCGACGCCAGGTGCTCGAGCCCCTGCAGATCGCTCTGCCGATTCACTGCGGTCGCTGACGCATCCAGCGTCGGCCGGTCCACCGAGCCGCGCAGCGCCGCGTTCGCGTGCGAGGCATACCAACACACAAACAAAAACCAATTCGCGACAGGGATTCGAAGCTCGTACCAATAGCGAACGCGAATGCCGAGGACGTTGGCGCGCCGATAAAGCTCCTGACTGTCGTCGAGCGTGCCCGGCCGCTCGAAGGTGTCGAAGTGCCGCGAAAGCCCCGGAGCCTCCGGATACGTGTACGCCGCGTCGAAATCCAGCTCCTTCCAGTCGGCACCGCCGGGCAGATTCCAGATGCGGCCCAGCTCCTCCAAGCTGGCCGGTGCAATCGTGTCGACGCGGACCATTCCATCGAGCGGAGTGCCGCTGACCGCGCGCGGTGCCGCACCCCAGGGGAGCGCGCTGAGCTGCTCGTCGGTGGCCTTCTGCCGCAGCCAAGTCTGCTCGAGCTCTCGCACCGAGTCCGTTCTACCGAACGTGGGAAGCAGCGCGACAAGCGCGGCATCTCGCATCCTTTCATTGCTTCCGTTCCAGACGATTCCGGCCCGCGCGGCGCTGAAGGCGGCGTACTCCGTCATGAGCCGCGCCTGCTCGATCTGGGTGAGCTGCAGGATTGCCAGGACGACGAAGATGAAGAGCGGAAGAACGAGGATCGTCTCGAGAATCGCCTGCCCTCTGGCCTGCGCCCCCATCGCCGCGCGCCACCTGCATCCCGCCTCCCGGCGCCTCACCGCTCCCATCCGTAGGCCAAAACATCATGCGCGCCTCGCGAAAAGCAATACGTGAAAACCCTAGCGCTGAATAAATTGGATCCGGTTGTCGGCTCGCGGCGTCGCGTACTCCGCTAGCTCGAACAAACTCACGAAACTGTGAGAAACGCGCCGCCGGGCGACGGCGGGCCTAACGGGCAGAGGGGGTAGAGTAGAGATAACTCTACTCTACCCCTCCGAAGTCCTGGGTGTGTTCCTGGGATTCTGTAGCCTTAGAAGGGCGCGAGTCCGATAACCGCTGCTGCGCGACAAAACGCCGACCTGTGGCTACCAACGAGCCAGCTGCTATTTTACGTCGCTCCGATTCCAGCACGTGAAGAGCCAACCGTAGCGCCAATGCATCATCAACCGGCGCTTTCTCTCTTCCAGGCCCGTAGCAATGTATCGATAGAGATATGGACCTCGTTCCACCCTCGCCAAGCTGAGGCGAGCGCTGATGGCTGCCTGCATCGCCGATCCTTCCACGAGTGGCTCTCTTTGGTGAACATGCGCCTGCTGCCACCTCACGAGAGGCTCGGCAGTCGGACTTCCATGAATCCGCTCGGCAGAAAAGAGCCCAGCCGCAACCAGCAATTCCTGAGAGCAAGATTGAAGGCAATGCGAGGTCAACATGGCGCTTGGTGCCGGTGTGCTGTCTTCTTCGCACATAGAGAATGTGCAAGAGGTGTTCGCCGAGCACATTGCTTGGAAGTGGTTCCGATGGGACAGTGCGCCGCAGTGCAAACCCATGCCGCGCCAAGAAAAGAGGAAGAGGAACATGTCAAAGTCAGTCGTAATGGTTGCCGCGCTTACTGTCGTTGCATTTGCCCTCACCGCTCGCGCTGATTACACCGACCAGGTGGTGAAGATTGGCGTGCTCAACGATCAGTCCGGCCCGTACGCCGATCCCACCGGTCAGGGTTCGGTGATCGCCGCGAAGATGGCGGTCGAGGACTTCGGCGGAAAGGTGAACGGCACCCCCATCGAAGTAGTTTTCGCGGACCATCAAAACAAACCGGATATCGGCTCCAGTATCGCGCGCCAATGGTACGACGTTGAGCACGTGGATGTGATTGTCGACGTGCCCACAACTTCTGTGGCGCTCGCGGTGAACCAGATCGCCAAAGACAATAACAAGGTCTTCCTGGCCTCGGGGGCCGCCTCATCGGACCTCACCGGGAAGGCTTGCTCGCCCAACCTCGTCCACTGGACGTACGACACCTGGGCGTTAGCGAATAACACCGGGAAGGCGGAGGTGAAGGCGGGCGGCGATACCTGGTTTTTCGTGCGCGCCGACTATGCCTTTGGTGTGGCGCTGGAGCGCGATACCAGCGCGGTCATTACCGCCAACGGAGGCAAAGTCTTGGGCTCGGTGAAGCATCCACTCAACACCGCTGATTTCTCCTCGTTCCTACTCCAGGCGCAGGCTTCGAAGGCCAAGGTGATCGGTTTAGCCAATGCGGGCGGCGACACAATCAACGCGATCAAGGCTGCCGCCGAGTTTGGGATCGTCAAGGGCGGTCAGAAGATCGCCGGCCTGTTGGTCAACATCACTGACATCCATGCACTCGGCCTCAAGGTGGCGCAGGGAATTTTGCTCTCCGAGCCGTTTTACTGGGACAAGGACGATAGGACGCGCGCCTTCTCCAAGCGTTTCAGCGAACGCCTCAAGGACCGCAAGCCGTCGATGATCCACGCCGGCGTTTATGCGTCGGTCCTGCACTACCTAAAAGCCGTTTCCAAGCTGAAGAGCGATGCGGACGGCAAGGCAGTCGTCGCCGAAATGAAAGTGATGCCGACCGATGATCCGCTCTTCGGCAAAGGAAGAATTCGTCAGGACGGACGCAAGCTGCACCCGTTTTATCTGTACGAGGTAAAAACACCGGCCGAATCGAAATACCCGTGGGACTATTACAAGTTGCTGAAGGAGATACCGTCGGACGAGGCTTTCCGTCCGCTCTCACAAGGCGAGTGCCCTATGGTCACCGCTCAGCGGTGAGGCGCGGTGCGCGACAAAACGTAGACTGGTGGCGACCAATCTCTTGCCTGCCGGTTAGGGACGTAGAAGGACGAAACCCGGACAGATCGGGCCACCGTTGATCAGGCTCTAGAGCGCTTGGCCGAGGTGCGCGCTAGCCGCGAGGCACCGGAACACGAACCCTCGCATCTTCTGTGGAAAAAGGCTACGAGCCGAGCCGAGTTTCGCTTCTACAAGGGATGGCATTGGAGTTTACAGTATGAGCAGCGGGCGATGCGGCCTAGTGGTACTCGCAGGGTTGCTTTCGGTGTTGGGCGGCCCCATCGCCCACGCAGGCAGCGCAAGGCCATCTCTTGCGACGCGGATCAACAAACTAGTTGCTCCGCTGGCAAAGGCGGATCTCCTAAGTGGGGTAATCGTCTTGACCCGCCGCGGCCAGATCATCTTCGAGCAGGCCTATGGCTTTGCCAGCCGGGAGCTTCGCGTTCCGAACACATTGAACAGTCGATTCGGCATCGCTTCAATCTCGAAGCCAATGACGGAGGCGCTTGTCTCAGTGCTTGCGCAGCAGGGGCGCTTAGACGTTGACGCGCCGGTTGAACAGTACCTCCCAGGTTTCCCTAAAGGCCCAAAGGGCGGGCTACCTACCGTGAAGCAGCTACTCAACCATGAGGCGGGTGTGCCGCATCGCGTGACAAGTGCGGTTGATGAGATGCAAGCGCTACAGCCCGTCGACATTGTCGCGAGGGTGAGGTCTCGAGGTCTGCTCTTCGAGCCCGGGTCTCGACAGCTCTACAGTAGCGCCGGTTTCACGTGTCTCGCGCGGGTGGTCGAGTTAGTCGAGGGGCGTCCCTTCGAAGAGGTTCTCGCCGACCGCATCTTTAAACCGGCGCGAATGCGGTCCGCGACGAGTCAAACCGATCGACGGCTAATGTCGGATCGGGCGCTGCCATACAATCTAGTGACTGGCGATGTGAAGACTGCTGTGGCGCAAGCGCCCTACAAAGATCTCCGATTTCTGACCGGTGCGGGTTCTGTTTTCGCGACGGCTGAAGATTTGTTGCACTTTATCCAGGCAGTGCAAGCCGGGGCGTTTGGCAGCCAGCTTCGGGCCTGGTCGTACCGTGGCGATGCGGGAGAATGGCGCGGCTGGTATGGCCGCACGAATGGATATGAAGCATCGCTGGACATTCTGCCCAGCGAAAGTGTCGTTTTTGTGTTTTTAAGCAATCTGCGATCGGCAGCCAACTGGCAAATCCGGCAACGGGTACAGGAGCTGCTTCTCGATCGTCCGGTTACCTCAATCCCATTCCCCCCACCCAGAGTGCAAGATTTCGAACCACCGCTAGCGGCTGTCGGCTCATATGGAGACCCGGCGGATCCCGTCGAGATAGAAATGATCGAAGGCTATCTCGTTCGTGACGGAAACGAGTTTTATCCAATCGCGGACAACCTTTACTACATGCCAGTCAGTGGCTCGATGATGCGCTTCCATCGAACGCCCGAAGGGGTGATTGACTCTCTGGTAACCATCTGGCCAGGAGGCCGAGAGACAGTTCTGCCCAAATTGACCACGCCCGGGTGAGTGGGGAAGGCTTGGGCAGCGCGGCCGCCAGCGAGTAGTGACGCTTAGTGTTTCAGAGCCTTACGTTCCTCGAGTTTCCCTTTGATGAAGTCCGCCACTTGTTTGCGCTGAGCTGGCGTCACATCCACGTTCTCGAAGCGTCCGTTCACTTTTGGAAGCTGCTCGTCGGATATCGATGCGGTCCAGTTGTCCTCTTTCAAGTCGAACACCTTGAGCGCTGCCGGCTTGGCCGTCTCGCGCGTGCTATTGTGGCAGCGACCGCAACGTTCTTCGACCAGCTTGCGAACGGCCGTCTCGGGTGGCGTGGACTTCGCCTTCACCGCGGCGGATGGGGACATCGCGAGCAGGAGAAGCAGCACCATGGCCAAGCTCGGGAAAGCGAATTGTCTTGCGACTTTCATCGACGAGTCCCTCGATTAGAAGCTCAGCGTCCAAGTTTAGCGTTGCCAATGAGCTCTCGGCGACGCGCATTCGTATGGCAGACGAAACAGGCGGCTCGACCCAAATTGGGCAACTCGGAGACGAAGACGTATGTCTGCTCGTCTCTGGTCCAGCTGAGCAGATTGGCGCCGGAGCTGGAATCGAGTCGATAGAAGATCTTCTTTCGCCAGACGCCTTGGCTGGGAGCCTCACCCTTCGCCAGTGCATCAACGCGGGCGGCGGCCAGCGTGACCGGGACCTGGTCGATGCTAAGAAAGACCGCGAGGATTGGCCCGGATGGGGCGTCAAAAAATTTCGCCCCTTCCAGCTTGTATTCTCGGAGGTCCTCGACTGCCTGATCCGCCAGGTGGACCTGCAGCCCGGTCTTTTCCAGGGCCCACTCGGCCAGCGCCTCGGGATCGGCAGTCGTAAAATCGAGCTGCTGAAGACCATGCCTGTGTTGCATCTGCAGGTCGAGCGCGAGCGCCTCAAGCTTGGTCGGCCTCCGCGAGATCGACACGATGCTGATTGGGTCTCGCAGTTTCTTGTACCAGAGGATGCCGCCGAGCACGGCGATGATCGCCGCGGCTGCGGGGATCGCCACCCACCACGCGCGGCGCCGCGCGAAGCGCCGGGAGGAAACCGCCACGGTCTTCTGAATCGCGCTGTACAAACTCGAAGGCGCGGCAATGGTAGGAAGGTGTTTTGCCAGGGAAATACCACACTCGATCTCGTCGAGCTCCTCGCGGCACCGATCGCAACTGCGCACGTGCGCTGCGACACTCGACGCCTGAGCATTGGATAGCTCGCCCTGCGCGAAGGCGGAGAGATACTTGCTGGCGTGGCGGCGAAACATCTTCACTCTCCTTCAAGCGAAGGGCGCAGGTGGCCCAGTTTGCGCGCAAGGAGCTTGTGTCCTCGGTTGAGCCGTGAGGCGACGGTTCCCATCGAGCACCCGAGGACCTGCGAAATTTCTTGATACGAAAGATCTTCGAGGTATTTCAGAACGACCGTCGCCCGAAGCTTGGGTTTGAGATTTTCGATCGCGCGCATGACGGCCTGGGCAATCTCGTTCCTAGCCAACGACTTCTCCTGAGGTGCTTTTTCGGACATGACTTCCTTGTGCCTCGCCGCTGCCAGGGGCAGCCACTTTCTCTCGCGGCGCCATTCGTCGGCGCATAAATTGACGACCAATCGGTAGAGCCAGGTGCTCAGCTTGGCCTCCGCGCGGAACTCCCTCGCTTTAAGAAGCATCGTTGCGAAGGCTTGCTGGGTGATGTCATTGGCCATGGCTTCGTCGCGGCTGAGGTAGCGGGCGAGCGAATACACTCGGTCCTTGTGCGAATCGAACAGGTACCGGAAAGCCTCCGAGTCGCCCTGTTGGCAGGCCGCCAGAAGCGCGGCCTCATTGGGTGCTTCAGTCACCGCACGTGTCACTCCAGCCGGAGCCAGCTTCCGAGTGAGCTCAAAAACCATCCTCGCGCCTCTGGCTGCCTATTCGTCCCCTAAGTCACCGGAGTTAGTCGCCCCGGCGCGTCCCTTTCTTCCATCTTTCAGTAAGCTCCGCCACCGCGATGACGCGACCGGACGCGCCACGCCATCGATTCATGGTGCACGGCCGATTCGCCCCGCGATTCGCGTGCAAATAACCACCTGGCAGGTGGTTGGTTGCACGCAGAAGCTTTTAGGTCAGATCCTCCTTGCGTAGTGGAAGCGTGTTTCACTACGGTCCGCGCACCTGAGGTAGCTGGGAATCAAGGAGGGACCTGTGACAATGCATTTCAAACACAGTGTGATGATGATTGCTTCGCTGGTGGGCCTCGCAGGTAATGGCGCTCGTGGAGAGGAACTGAGCGCTAAACAGCTCGATTCGATTTATCCCGAGTTGGATGCTTTCTACATCGACCTGCACCGGACGCCCGAGCTTTCCGGCCACGAGGAAAAGACGTCGGCCAAGATCGCCGAGCGACTGCGACGCCTCGGTTATCAGGTGACCACCGGGGTCGGTGGTTACGGCGTGGTTGCCCTGATGCGCAACGGAAATGGACCGACGCTGCTTTTGCGCACGGAGATGGACGCTCTCCCTGTCCAGGAGAAAACTGGATTGCCTTACGCCAGCAAGATCACTGCTCCCGGCAAGGAGGGCGGCACCGTGGGTGTGATGCACGCCTGTGGCCACGACATCCACATGACGTCGTTGATGGGCAGTGCCACCTTGCTCGCAAAAATGAAGGACCGTTGGCAAGGAACGCTCTTCTTGATTAGCCAGCCGGCGGAAGAAACGGTAGCCGCCGCTGAGGCAATGATGAAAGCCGGCCTGTTCACCAAGTTTCCCAAGCCGAATTTTGCGATCGCCTTGCACGACACGCATCAGCTCCCCGCGGGAAAGATTGGATATACGCCAGGGTACGCCTATGCCAGCATGGACGCCGTCTCGATAACTATCTTCGGACGCGGCGGCCACGGCGCCTATCCTCACCTGACGGTGGACCCCATCGTGATCGCCGCGCGGACCATCCTCGCGTTGCAAACCATTGTCGCGCGCGAAAACAATCCGATCGATCCCGCGGTGGTCACCGTCGGTTCGATCCGCGGTGGAACGAAATCAAACATCATTGCGGACGAGGTCAATCTGCAGCTCACCGTTCGCTCTTACAAAGAGGAAGTTCGCCAGCACCTGCTGTCTGCCATCGAGCGAATCACCAAGGCCGAGTCGGCCGCCGCCGGCGCGCCGAAGGAGCCGAGCATCATCAGAGTTCCGGGCGAAGCGACCGCCGCCGTTTACAATGATCCAGCGCTCACCAAGCGCGTAGTCGGCGTTCTTACTCGCGAATTCGGCGATTCGAATGTGGCCGAGATGGCTCCAACGATGGGCTCGGAAGATTTTTCCGTCTACGGTCGAGCAGGCGTTCCCGCGGTGATGCTCGGGCTCGGCGCGGTGGAGCCGCAGAAGTTCGAGAAGGCCAAGGCGACTGGCGCCACGCTGCCAGGCCTACACTCGGCCGAGTGGGCTCCCGACCGGGAGCGAACCCTGCGGACCGGCGTTTCGGCGCTTACCGCCGTTGCACTCGATCTACTGGGGAAGCCCAAAACCCAGGGGCGCCACGTAACACGGCCTTAGCCTACGGCCCTCGCGGGGGGACCGGCTTCGGTGCGACGGCCGCCTGCTGCGCGGTGGTAAGCTGCTCCTTGGCGCTCTTGATCGCCCCGACGATGTCGAGCGCGTGATTCCAGAACGCCGACCCTCCGCTCGCCATCAGCCCGAGGAAGACAGCCGCGATCCAGCGGATCGGCGACTCGTAACCTCCGTCGGGTATCGTCCTGAGGAAGTTGTGCGGCCCGATCGTGAGCGCGGCGACAGCGCCGACGAACGCGGCCAAGGCCTGGAGTATTAGCCGCCTTCGAGCCGCTCCCTTGCCTTGGGGATCAGCTCTTGGATCCGGATCCTCCCGCAGGCGCCGGGACATCCCCTTGATGATCTCGACGACGCGCTCGACCGCGACGCTCAAGGCGATCATCGCCGACAAAAATGCGGTCAATGGTTCCATCTGCCACCCCCTCAACGCGAAGCCGTCATCGGCCTTGGCGCGATATTTGAATAGAAAAAACTGCTACCGGCTGTAGCTGCTCTAGCAATTTTTGATCCGGTGAGGAGGGGGTTGCGGATGATTGCTCAAGCCGTTCGAAGTGCCGTTCCGTGGCGGGCGTTGCTCCGTTTGATTCTGCTCGCCAGCTCCCTCCAGCTCGCCGCGGGGTGCGCCACCTACAGTTTTGCGGCGCGCGGTCCGCCGCCCGATCGCAGCACGGTGCCGATTGACCGGAACACGCCGGTGGAGTCGACGCAATGGTCTTTTCTCTGGGGCACGATAACCAAGCTCTGGTCCCCGCTTCCGGATCCGTGTGACGGCAAAGGCGCAGGTCAGGTCGAGGTGAGCCTGGCCTGGTACTCGGTCCCGCTGGCGGTTGTCACGCTGGGTACCGCCATTCCGGGCAACGTGACCGTGTATTGCTCAACGCAGAGCTCGCCCGGCAAGGGACCATGAGGGGTTTTGAATGGCCAACCCGATCATCGACATTCAACCCAACCGCTTCTGGCAGAATTGGCACAGCTCGAAGGGCATCGGGGGACCGGTGGCGCGATTCTACACGCCGCACAACGAGTGGAGCGACAACTCGACCACTCCAGACAAGCAATTCGCGCCCGGGCTCGCCGGGCTGCAAAGCATCGTCCAGCAGGCGGAACAAGACAGAAGGCGCGTGCGCGCGCTCGGCTCCGGGTGGTCGCTCTCGTCCGCGCCCTTCGTGGACGACTACCTGGTCAACACCGAGCGCTTGTCCAGCTGGTTTATCGGCTTCAAGACACCAACGCTGGTCGACGAGTCGCGGCGCGACGATGCCGACAAGCTCGTCTTCGTGCAGTGTGGAACTCAAATCAAGGCGCTCAATACCTTTCTCGAAGCAGCCGACCTGGCCCTGCCGACCTCCGGGGCGAGCAACGGGCAGACCATTGCCGGCGCAATGTCCACCGGCACTCACGGCTCTGCCCACGACGTCGGCGCAATTCAGGACTACATCCTCGGGCTGCACATCGTCGCTGAGGGTGGCCGACACTATTGGATCGAACGCCCCTCCAAGCCGACGATGAGCCAGGCCTTCGCTGACTGGCTTGGCGCCGAGCTTAAGCGAGACGAGGACCTGTTCCTCTCCGCGGTGGTCAGCTTCGGCAGCTTCGGGCTCATCCACGCGGTGATGTTCCAGGCCGAGCCACTCTATTTGCTCGAGCTTTTCACCAAACAGTTCGACTTCGACGACGTGGTCAACGCCTGCCAGCGCGACCCTACCAACTTGGGCTTGCCCGACGGCGACGCGATGCCGTTTCACTTCGAGGTGTTGATCAACCCTTACCGCCGCAAAGTCGGCGAAGGGGGCGCGTTCATCCGGGTGATGTACAAGCGTCCGCTGACTGGAGCGGTTCCCTCGCCGCCGCCGACCGATGGCTTCACCATCCTAAGCCGCGACCTGGTGAGCATCGCCGGCCACTTCTCCGACGCCGTTCCAGCGGCTGTCCCCGGGATACTACAAAACAAATTGATGCAGTCGATCCAGCCCACAGCACCCAACACCATCCTCGCCACACCCGGCATCCAGTTTGGCGATTCGCAACCGACCAACGGCGGCACCAGCGTCGAGATCGGCGTCCCCATTGGCCGATCGCTCGACGCAATCAAAGTCATCTTCTCCGTCACCGACGCGCACGTCTTCGGCGCGCCCGTGGCACTGCGCTTCCTCCGTGCCTCCGACGCAATCCTCGCCTTCACCTGTCACTCTCCCAGCACCTGCACCATCGAGATGCCGGGAGTGGACTCCGACTCCGCGCGGACGGCGCACCCGCTCATCTACCAGGCGCTCGCCGATGCCAACATTCCCGCCACCTACCACTGGGGTCAGCAAGGCCCCTTCACCAACGAATCGGTCATCGCCGGGTATGGCCAAAGTCGAGTAAACCGCTGGTTGGCGGCGAGGCGGGCTTTTTTGAGCCCGGAGGGCCGGAAGATGTTCTCCAATGATCTCCTTGACGGATGCGGGCTGTCGGGCTGAACGGGCGGGTCCGTCGGCCCTGTCTCGCCGCCAAGTGCTTCTCGCGGCAGCAGGGGCGGCGGGCTGCAGCACCGTCGCAAGCTCCTCCGATGCCAAGTCGCCGCCCGTGAATTTGCCGCAGCCAGAGCCACCGTCCGGCGTCGCGCGGTCCAGGCTCACCATCCTCACCTGGAACATCTTCATGATGCCGAAATGGATTTGCGAGAGCCCGAACAACGACCAGCGGGCGGCGGCGATCGCCCAAGAGCTGCTCGCCCGCGACTTCGACATCCTCTGCTTTCAGAAAGCGTTCGACGGCTCTGCGCGCGGCGTCCTCGAGCGGGAGATGGGGGCGCGCTATCCGCACCGATTCGGGCCCGCCAACAACTCGTTCTCGCTGCGAATCAACAGCGGCGTCTGGGTGCTCAGCCGGCTGCCGCTCGCTGAATACCAAGAAATTCAGTTTCACATGTGCGGTGGCGTCGAGTGCTTTTCCCGCAAAGGCGCTATCCGGCTAACCGGCTCTTGGGCTGGCCAAAAATTCTACCTCGTCATCACGCACCTGCAAGGCGAGGAGGGCCCGCGTTTCACCGACAAGAATCAGCGGATCCGCAACGAGCAGATGGAGGTTATCCGCGATCGACTGGTGAGGCCGGCAGTCGAGCCGGGCGTACCCATCTTCATCTGCGGCGACTTTGGGACGCCGCGCTTCGATGACGCTTTGAAGCACGAGACGCAGGCTTATCGGCGGATGCTATCCAATTTCCGGGCCGAGAACGGGCGCGAGTTTCGCGTCACCCTGGACGACTCCCTCGCCGACAATGATTTGGCTTCCGACAACACCGGCCGCAAGAACGAGCTGGACTACGTCATGATTCGAGCCAACGACTGCGAGCTCACCGTGGAGCGCGAGCGGCATATCTTCCGGCGCACCGGCTGGGACTCCTCGGGGAAGAATCGGCGGGATCTGTCCTATCGGTACGCGGTGAGCGCCGCGATCCAATTCAGGGCGGCGAAGGCAGAATCAACCGGGTGATGGGAGCTTGCCGAGCACCGTCCGGATCGCTTCTTCCACCCGCGGAAAATACTTGGGATCCATGAAGAAGTCCTCGTGGCCAACGCCCCGCCAGACGACGAAGGACTTGCGAGCGCTACCTAGGCGATCTAGCAGATCCGTTCGCATCCGCTGCGGATCGGCCAGCGAGTCCAGCTCCATCGCCACCAGGCAAGTGGGCAGCCGGATGCGGCCATAATTTTTCGAGCAATCGACTCGCTCGTCGCTGGAGAGCATTCGGCCGCGCAGAACCGCTTGGCGATATTGCTGCACCACGTCCCAGAAAGTGCCGTCGACCGTCGCGAAGAAGAGCTGGCGCCGCGCCGAACGCGAGACGTTCGGGCGGTGGTAAAGAAATTCCCAAAGGCCCAGCTGTGCTGCGAATTCGAGCAGCAAGTACAGCGGCGCCAGGAGAGCCCGCAGCGCTCCGCCGCGCGCGAGCGCCTGGCGAAGTCGCAGGCCAACGGGAATGCCGAGGAACGTAAAGCCTCTCAGCAGTGGGAGCAGCTTGGTGACCGGCAGATACAGCTTCCTGCCGAGCAGCCGCAGCTCGATGCCCCGCCACACGAAGCGCTGCAGCCCCGACTCGCGCGCAAAAGTGAAATCCGGAAGGCTGCCCAGGGTGACGAGGCCGGCGAGGGCTTGTTGCCTCTGTGCCGCCGCGTCGTCGGACAGCCGAGTCGGGCCAGCCGGGAGCCGCTCGAGGCCCATCGCGCTGAGCAACGCACAAATGCCCCCCATGCTGTGCCCGACGAAAATGGGAGGCGTGTCGATTTTAGCCGAGACGAAGCGAATCGCGGCCGGAAGATCGAAGGCGGCGAAGTCATCGAGGCTGGCGCGACAGCTTCTTCCGCTGGAAGCACCGGTCCCACGCGTGTGAAACACCCAGACGTCAAAGCCGCGCCGCCACAGGTACTCGGCCAGGCTGCCCGCGCCGGGGAACAGATCAAATACGAAGCCATTCTGGGTGAAGCCTGGCCAAAGGATCAGCGCTTGCGCTGCCCCCGCCTGGGGCAAGCGAAAACCGTTCAGCTTGATCCGGGTGCCCTCCCAGATTTTCACCTCCGCCGCGAAAGGAATCCGCTCCACCGCAAGAGTACCCAGCTGCCGCACCAGCTTCGCGGCGATGGCGCTGTCGGCCCCGCCTACGCAGACGTCTCGCGCGATCGACCAGCCGTAGGCCAGCAACGCGGCATAGGCGAGCCAGAAGACAATGGTGAATACCAGCAGTCCCGCGCCGGACAGCGGTCCAATGCGGAGCCGGGCCAGGTATTCAGCGAATGAGCCGGCGGTGGTCGGCCGCACAAAATCAAACAAAAGCCACGAGATATCGAAACAGAGGAACAGGACGAAGTAGGCGTCTCGAACGGCCAACGCGGCGCCGGCGACGCGGCCACCTTCGAGCCGCTCGGCGGGAAGACCGCCGCGAGCCGATCGAAACGCCCGTGACAGCGCGAAGAGGCGCGACTGCTGAGCGCTGGCAAAAATCTGAAGCAGAAACAGTGCCAGCGCCGAAAAAAACACCAGGTGCGACGCGCCGGGCGCTCCGTAGGCGATGGCGATCGTACCAAAGACAACCCCTCCCGCGAGGGCGCGGTTGGTGGCGACGCTCGAGGCCACCTGCTCTCGGCGAGCGGCGTATGCCTGAGCCAGCGCACTCAATTGGCCGGGCATTTCCGAGCACCCCCTCCACCTAGTAGCGCACCTCGCGGCCGAGGTACTTTTGTTTGAGACGAAACCAGACGGTGAGCGCAACGAAGGAGCCCCAAAACGGCACCAGGAACAGCAGGATTGCCCAACCGGGAACGAAGCCGAAATCCACCCGGTGCCAAAACTCGACCCATGACGTGGCCGGCCTCGGATCCAGGTACAGCTTGGAGAGCCAGCACGAGTCGAGCGCAACAAAGATGACGAAGTAGTTTTTCGAGATGCGGGCCGCGATCGCCTCGATGAAGCCGACCGATGGTGCCATTGAGAGCAGGCTTTTGGCCAGGCGTTCGCGCCACGCCGGATCGGCAGAAACGCCGACGTCGAGCGCCGGCGCGAAATAGTTCTTCTCGATCTCGCCAAGGCGATCCTCGGACGCTTGGGCGAAGCGGTGCATCCGTGCTTCGAAGATGAGCTGAGCGAAGACCGCCAGCGAGCCGAAGAAGAGAACGTAGTGCGTCGAGCCATTAAGGCCGAAGGCTACGAAGGCCATCCCGGCGACGATCATCACGGAAAGGTTACGCGTCCAGTCCATCGCTGTTCGCCAACTTAAGGAGCGGCGCGTCTCCTCGGCGTACAGCGTCTGAACCACGTCTTCCGCCATGGCCGTCACAGGTAGCGCACGTGACGCAGCTGGTAGGCATTGCGAATCTCGTCTTGGGTACGCCTGGGCAGTTGGCTCGCCCTGCCCTCGAGCAGCTTCTGCGCATACGGGATGCGCCGGCCGGCTGCACCGACATAAAGGCCGAGCTTCGCGGCGGCTAAAGCTGCGCGCACCGCCTTCGCCTGCAGATCCGGATCGCCCGGCGCGTTCTTTCGGGCGAGCAGGAATTCCACCGTGGCGCTGGCGAAATCGGACGCGCCGCGCTGGTAGTCGATGAATCGCTGTGCCTCCTCGAAGGAAAGCACGTCGCGCACATTGCTTCCCATCATCGCCGCATAGCGGCGAGCCCAGGCAACGCGCAGTGGGGCGATTTGCACGCGCACCGACGGCGAAAGGCGCGATTTGCTCTCCGCGCCGAGCAGCGGCGGTAGCTCGCTCGTGTCCGGCTGCAGATCGAACCACAGCGCTTGGGTGAGCACCGCGTCGTTCAGCTCGAAAGCGGCGAGCACGGAAGGGTTGCCGGCCAGCCACTCGCTACTCTGAAGCCCTTCGTCGAAGCGGCTCCACGCGTCGATCACCTCGCGCGCGTGCTGGCGGCGGCGCTCGCGCGCTGCAACCATCGCCTCCTGTTGTGGAGACGCCGATCCGGCCGCCGCCGGCTGCTTGCCAGGCAGTGCCGCGCGGGATGCGAGGAAGTCCGCGTGCGCCTCGATCATCGCGACGTAGGCGTTGCTCGAGCTGCGATCCAGCTCCTCGGCGAGACTGTCGTAGGCGAAGACGTGCTGCAGCGGGACGAAGAGCGCCGGCGAGGGCGAGGCCGTAGCGCTTTGTGCGGCGCGTAGCTCGTCGATGCTTGGCGTGCTCTCGCCCTCGACTGCCGGCGCAGGCGCGGAAGGATTGTCCAAGAAGAGGGCGAGGTAATGGCGGGCGAGCGGCTGGAGCAGAAAACGCCCAGGGCGATCCGAGCCGGGCATACTCAGCGCCTGCATGCAAAGCACCGCCGAGCGGTATTCCGCATCGCGGGTCGCTCCGATTTGCCACAGAACGTACGCCTTGATGGTTTGGACGTCAGGATCCGGCTCGTCGAGCGTGGACTCGACCTCGTTGACCGCCCTCACCAGCTCGCGGACGCCGTCCGGCGAGCGAAGGAGCGTCGGCCGGGTGAGCGCGGCGCGCAAAAGTTCCGACTTGAGCGCGAGCCCGCGGTGAGCTTTGGCGCTCTTGTCGTCCTGGTCGAGAAGCTCGAGCTGCGAGGCGTGGTAGCGAACGCCGGTGAAGTTGAGCGCCGCCAAGCTGCTGCGAAGCGCCTTGTCGTGGACGGCGAGCAGCTCTTGCTGCCGGTGCCTGGGGCCCATCGTCAGACGATGCGAGACGAAGTACAGCCCGCCCGCAGCCACCGCGGCCAGCGCCAGCTGCAGACCAAAGCGCCTCGCCACTTGCGCAAAGACGTGGCGATATTTGTTCTCGTCGAGCCCCAGTGCCGAGTCGAGAGCGGCATTGGTCTCGACCCAAGCTCGCCAGAAGAGAAACGCCAAGAGCCCTACCGCCGCCAGAATTGCCCCGATTCGAACCAGGGCGCCCTCGACGTTGAGCGCCTGCTTGGTCAGCAAAACGTCCACGTTGCCGATGCGGCGGCCGAGCGCCTCGTCCGCCTGATCGATGCGCGCCGCCACCACCTGGTCGACCTCGGCCACCGAGCGCGAGACGATTTGTGCCAGCTGATCGCTGCGGCGACGAAGGATGTCGTCCACCTGCGCGAGATCCTTTTGCACGCCCGCCTGCAGCTCGCGGATGATCTCCTTCCCCGCGCGCGCGGCCTGCTGAATCCGCTTGCGCGAAATTTCATCCACCTGCCCCAAGCTGCGATCGACAAGCTCGTCGCCGGTCTGCCCGACTTGAAGAATGCGCGCAGCAAGCTTGTCATCGACCTGGTCTACCCTCGCCGCCAGCGTCGCATCCGTTTGGGTCAGCAAAGAGCGCGCCGTGTTGGCCAGCCGCTCGTCGAGATCCTGGATGAGCCGGTGCCCACTTCCCTCGACGCCCTGGATGGTGGGCGTCACCGCCGCCTCGATCGCACCGCCGAACGGCGCGCCGATGATGCTGCCGAAGAAATGCCCCAGGTCGGCGAGCGGATTCCAGGCCTCGGTGGGCAGGGGGATGAAGAGGACCGCCGCCATGCACAATGCCGCGGCCCGCCGAAGCTTCAATGAAAACCCCTCGAGCACAAGCCTCATGGATCTGCCTGGAAAGTAGCGTCCCAGAACAACTTAGGTTTGGGTTGTCCGGCGTCGCTTTGGCCTTGGATGAGCCATTGCTCAAGGCTCGGGTGCGCCTTCGAGAACGCCGAGTGGTAGTGGCCGTTGAAGTCGATCAGGTTGAGCTCTCGGCGGCGCGGCGCCATCCGAAAGATTGGCACCAGGCGCTTGCCCGACGGGGCCGCTCCCCGCGCGTCGCGGATCTGCCGATTCCATGAAGACGACACCCGGATTCCCTGCCTCGTGGCGCTGGCCAGCAGCGTCTGGAATGTCTCAGCGACGTTTCGCGCCAGGTTCGGCGGCTCGCCCCGCTCGACGTACATGAACGCTCGCTCATGGCGAAGGGGCTCGAGCTCCAATGAGATGACGTGCGTCGCGCCGGCGTCGATCGCGATGTGGATCGGCGTGTTGTTGAGAACGCCTCCGTCGACGAAGTCGTGCTCGGCATCGTCCTTGCCGTCGAGGCTGTGGAGCATCAGCCGCTGGGATGGGAAGACGCCGGGGATGCTGGTCGAGGCGACCACGCAGGTAACGAAGTCTCTCGCGCTCACCCAACCGCAGTTTGGCGAGCCTCCGTAGCTGGGAGGCAGCTTGGTTGCACTGAGCTGCATGACTTGCCAGGCATTGTTGGCCAGTTGCTTGTAGACCTCCGGCTCGACGAGCGTGAACAAGTTGGCGCCGCCCGTAGAGAGGTCGGTGGCGGTGACGATGAAGTTGATGCGCGTTCGAGGCACGGCCTCGTACCACGAGGCGACCAGCGCTTCGCTCGCTTGCATCGGGTTCGGCCGGCGGCGCAGCGCGCCTTTGGGGAGCTTCCCCGTTTTCGGGTCGCACGACGCGCTAAGAACGCAGGCGAGCGTTCGCTTCAGCGCGGCATTTCCGAAGACGGCGTCGCGGAAGATAATCCCGGCAAGAAGGCCGACAGCGACGGCAACCAGCGCACCGGCCGCCGAAGAACGGACTGGGTGGTCTTGAATGGCTTGCGCCAATTCGTGCGCCCCAAGACGGTCCAGTGGCAGGCTCCCGAGAACGGGACTGACGATGAGGAGCGCCGCGAAAAGAAGCACGAGCGTCGCCGCGAAAAGCGCCAGCCGCGGCAGCTTCACCCAGCGAGTGGCCAGATCGACCAGGCAGCTGCGAGTCTTTCCAACCACGTACCGCGACGCTCGCGGGGTAATTGATTCCCAGACCTCGAAGCCGAATGCCGGACCAGCGCTGGGTCGCAGGTTCGACACCAGGACGGTGATCGCATTGAGCGCCCCGGCGGAGCTGCCGAGGACGAATTTAGGGCGAAGGTAGGCAACCGTTGGATAGCGCTTCTGCACCCGCTGCAGCCACGCTTCGAGCACGCCGGCCTCGTAGGCGCCGGTCGCGCCGCCTCCCGAAATGGCGAAGGCGATCGCCGGGGTGGCCCGGCCCGAGTCGGCGACGATGCGGTCGATCACCTCGTCGAGCGACAGCCATTGTCCGTGCGGCGCTTCACTTGACTTGACGTCCTGCTGGCTGCTGGTCCTCACGCTCTCTCCCGACAGTCACCTTCAGTGCCCAGTACTCTCGCAGCGCCAACAAATCAGCCTGTCCGGGCCGCAATCCAGCCCCCGGCTTGAAATCAAGCCTTCGCCAAAGAAGTCGCGGGAGCTTCTTCCCCTCCTTTTCATTTGAGAGGCACAGAGAGTGCATGTTGTCGCTGCATCTGATGCACAGGAGGGGCCAACCATGATGAGCCACTCGCGCAAGCCGATTGCGCGCTCGAGAACATCATTGCCATCAGTGACGGCGGCGTTGGTCGCAACCGTTTCGATGTTTCCGGGCGGCGCGCGCGGTGAAATCGAAATCACGCTGAAGAATGACTTCATCGAGGCGATGAAGGACCGGGCGACGATGTCAGCCAGCTATATCATCGATATCGCTGCGCCGCATCCGCATCCTCCGTCGCAGGACGCGGACATCCACATTGCGGGGCGATCACCGCAAATTGAGCTACCGGCCGTCGTGGAAATCATGAATGCGGCAGGCGAGCCTACCGCTTTGAGCCTCGTTCATAGCAAGCAAGGGACCGGCGAAGCCGTCAACGTCACCGGTGCCTGGCGCATTTGGACGGAGCATGGTGGGACCTTGCCGCAGGTTCAGGGCGAGGCACTGCAGCCATTCACGACTACCAATCCCTCCCACGTTTTCCAAATCCATCCCGTCGTCAAAATCGACGACATCGGCGTTGCACGAACGCTCAAACCAATAGCCGGATACCGGACCAAGGACGCCCACGATGCGTTTCAGGCTTACGAGAACATTGGCTGTCGTATCGTCCCCGGTCAGACGACGACCAAAATCGTAACCAACATGGGGGGATACAATTACGTGGAATTCATCTTGGAGCCAAACGGGGCCCCCTTTCAGCTCGAAGATGGCCACGCGGTGGAGGCGCAGGTTTACACGCTCGGCAACGAGCTGCTCGTCCACAACCGCCGGATGGTCTTCGTTCGCGATACTCCTCCCGACAAGGCGCTGCTTACCCTCAAAGGTGGAAAAACGCTTCACGTGGTGGGGGTTCCGCGCTTCGACCTGAAGCTCGTTTCGTGGCGCACCCACAACGCCCAGACGCGGCCCGAGGTGCTTGCCTGGAACTTGCCCTACGAGATTGTCATCGTCGGGGTGTACCCCGCAAAGACAAAAAAGTAGCGTAACGCGGCTGTAACGACCTGCAACGCTGCAACAGTCGCGCTACTCCGCTAAGTGGTAGCACCCCCTCCGGAGCAGCGACATCTTTGGCAGGGACATGAACGCTGCAAGCGATCTGAATTCGAAATCGCTATCGCCTCAGCTATCAATTTCACGAGACACCTGTCTTTGAGCAGAGTGCGGGCGGACCGATATTTGAACTCCGCGCCGAGCTTTCTTGATCGCGGACTGTGCCCAAGATGCGAACCTCACCTCCCTAAACAACGGCCCGGATACCGCCCTCACCGGTAACGACGCAATAAACGCCGTTGTGCGCACCCTAGGACAGTGACGAGAGTCCTCCGTCGTCGATGCCTGAAAAATTGCCGGGTGCCAGAGCGCCTCGGGCAGGCTGATCAAGGAAAGAACTCCGGCCGGCGCGGCACGGTGATCTGCTCGACGACGTCCGCCAAGGCAGCCGGAACGGGAAGCGAGTCGCCCGGCCCCACGCTCGCTGACGCGGGGCCAAAAAGGCGCGCTATCTGATCGCGGCTCGCCATGCACACCAGGCCAAAGGGCACCGCATGGCACACCGCACCCGATGACTCGAATGCTCGGCGAACCCTCGCCAAGTCGCCGGGATTGGCAGTAGTGCCCGGCTCCACGTTCTTCAACAGAACTTCGAGCGCGACACTTTCCTCGTCGCTCACCTTCAACCTCCGAAAGCCGCGCGAACAATATCGCGCGGCGTGCCGCGGGCGGCAATCCTCAGAAGCCGACCGCCTCCAGCGCTCGATCTGCATCGGCCAGGCCATAACCGGTCGCGATGTCGGGGCCCGGCGTGGCCGGGAATCCCTGGGCGCACACGCCCGCGATGATGTCCCGCGCGGTGTACATGAGGATGCTCTTGATCTGCGGCAGCGTCAGCGTTGGGTCGGCCTGTTTGAGCAACGCGCAGACCCCAGCGACCATCGGGCTGGCTGCGGACGTTCCGCTGAAGGCGCCCCACCCCTTCTCTTTGTTGAGCCCCGAGAGGATCGGCACCGGAAGCACGATGTAATCGGCCGTTGGGAGCACACCGCACAAGCCACAGACGTCGGGGACATTCCGCCCCGGGAACCAGGTCGATTGGAAGCCGCTCGCGTAAGGCGTCGCGGAGTACTTGAGGTCCTGATCCACCACCACGCCTCCGGCCGCGATCACCTGCGGCATGTTGGCGGGGAAGGAGTAGTGGCCGTTGCCCGCGGAGAAGCAGACGATGATGCCCCTGGCCACGGCGTCGAGCAGGGTGAGGTAAAGCGGTTTGAGGAAGTTCGGCATCGACGTGCCTGGCAAGTCGGCATGGTAACCCCAGCTGTTGGTCATCACGTGCGGACGCAGCTCGATGGCCGTGGCCACGGCGAGCGTCGGATTGTTCATCTTGACGCCGGTGAAATGGATGTCTGGAGCAACCGCATAGAGGTTGGCGCACTCGCCGGTGCCGTGGCCGAGGGGATCGGTGAGGACGTCGACGGTATCCGGCGCGGCCACGGCCAAGAAGTGGTAATTCTGGGCGATGAAATAGGGATGTTGCTGGTGGCCGGTGTCCGGCATTGCCACGCGCACGCCCTTGCCGGTAATGCCGCGGGCGTGGACCGCGGAGGCGCGCATGATCTGGGCCACGTCGCCTGGAACTCGGAGCCGGAACTTGTCGTTCCAGAACGGCGGAAGTGGCCGCTCGTCCGCGAAAAAGGTCGGTGGGTGCTGGATGTAAGCGCGCTCGATGAGGCTGTCGAATCCGTCCACTGGAGGAATCTTGAAGGGTGTCCCCTTGCGCGGCGCACGGATGGTTCGCTCAGGGTGGTCCTTGGGCGTCGGCGCCTTGACCTCGTGAATCTTGGTGCTGAAGAAGCGTTCGAATAGGTCCTCGGGAGCACTAACCGAGACACTGAACTCCCCCACGTTCCGGATGATAAACCCGTGTCGGCCGAGCCGGCGGGCAAGCTCGGTAACTTTCCCTCTGGGCGGCTTGTAATCCTCCACAGTCGATGCGGTAGGCGCCGCATCGTCTGCGAACATCGACTTCTTGCCCGGCTCCGGGGTCGGGACCACTTCCACCTCTACTGTTCCTGCGGCCATGACTTGCCTCCGTGTGTTAACTGAAAGAGCGAAAAGTCAAGATGCATTTAGAAGGCCAGCACTTCTCAATTCTCCTTGGGGTGCCTGTGCTCCAACGCGACGACGTGCCCCCATACCGACTAACCTGGGTGCTACACCGTGAGGCCAGTAGCGCTATTGTTGCAGTGTTGCAGCGAGGCCAGGCGCTGGCGGATCCGCGAGACAGTCCATCAAGCGCTCGGCGAAGCTACCACCTCATCGGTTCCACTGACGTTTTGCGCTTGGGCGAACTGCTCCAGGTCATCCATCGTCCCGTTGAACTGGTCCAGATCTACAGCGCCATTGATCCCGCTGACTTGGCCCTTGTCCGTTTGCTGCCAAAACATCCACCGCTGCCAGCCAGCAGGAATAACCGGAGCCTTTGAATAGGCTGCTATCCAAAGCGGATAGGAGGCGAAAGCCGAGGCGACACCGAACTTCGGCTGCCAGAATGATCGATTCGTGTAGAGGATGGGTGTCTTCTGCAGAGCGCCAGATACAAAGGTCAACCAGTCGCTTACCACCTTTGCCCTCGCATCCGGCGTCGGCAGGGCGTCCCAATCGTCACCAGGACCTGGCTTTAACGGTATCGACTCCACGTCGAGGACAGGGGGCAGGTCGCCAACGGCCAGCGAGCCGACGACCTCGCAAAAATGCTTTGCTTGGTCGATGGCTGAAAGCTTGGGCCTAAAAAAGTGGTACGCGCCGCGGATGAGGCCAGCCTGGTTCGCCCCGCTCCAATTCGCGGTGAAATTCGCATCCGTACCGAGCCCGTCGGTCGCCTTCACGAAGGCAAACCCAATTCCCTGAGCTGCCACCTTGCCCCAATCGATAGATCCTTGAAAATGAGAAACGTCAATCCCTTTCACGACAGAGCCAGGATCTGTCGTAGCACCCTGCGTCGTTGCGTCAGCCATCGCGGTCTCCCTGTCTCGTTTTAGGCGGCTGGCGCTGCATTTGGCGCGCCAAAAACGCGCGAACGGCGCTGGCCTCATTTTTGCTCGGCCCATTTTCGCGGGGCCGAAGGCCGACCGCTAGGAGGGGTGCTATGCACGCAGTGAGTCGAATCGCCCTCGTCCTCACCTTGTGGACGGGCTCGGTATCGTGCAGCACGGTCAAGTTCATCTCTGACTACGACGAGCCCACCGACCGAGGCGTTACCGCCCTACAGCAAAAGACGTCCGCCCTCTTTGACAAGCTTCAAACCAGCGACCCGACGCCGGCGTACGACACGGTGTCGGAGCAGTACGACACCATCCGTCACGATCTCGCGTCGCTGATACTGCGCAACAGCGCTCGCGAGCTAAACGATAAAACCAATGGCCAGCTCGAATCGCTAAAGCAGGCACTGGTTACGTTCGAGTCCCTGCACAAGCAGAATCGAACCCTGCATCTGGCTGTCGTCGCGCCGGCTCGGGACCAGATCGACATCATCGTGCGCGCGATTTTGACGCTCGAGCTCAAGAAGAAGTCCGCTTAAAGGAGAAAGTCGATGGCCCTTGACCTCACCGCACTTGGCGACGCGATCTTCAACGCCGTCAAGCCCGTTCTCGCGGATGAATGGAACGACGTTCAAAGCTATGCAAAGACTGAGGCGACCAAACTGGCCGCCACGCTGGCACAGATCGAACAACTGAGCGCAAGCGGGCAGATCTCCCAGGAGGAAGCAGCCGCGCTGTTCGATATGCAGAAGCATGCCACGCGAGCCGTTCTCCTCACCATTGAGGGCATTGGAGTGATTACCGCGCAGCAGGCGATCAATGCGGCGATCGGAGCAGTCCGAGGGGTCGTCAACAAGGCGCTTGGGTTTGCGCTGCTTTAGAGTGCAACACTTTACCAGGCCGGAGATCTCCGGCCGACGTGATAAGGGGGACGACGGTGTTTGGATCTTCGCTCGATGTCGCGATCGGATTAATTTTTGTTTATTTCCTGCTTGCGGTGATTGTCTCGCACGTCAACGAGATCATCGCCGGCGCCTTCAGCTGGCGCGCCGCCGCGCTCGAGGATGGCATCCGCCATCTGTTGGCCGACGGCGACCTCGCCGATCGCGTGCTTAAGCATCCGCTCATCGCCCGCTTGAGTGGAAAAGAGGGACGTCGACCCTCCCAGATCCCTTCGCAGCTATTTGCCAGGGCGGTCTTCGACGTTCTCGTTCCACCGCCGCCGACCCCAGGCTCCACCCCCGACGAGGCAGCGATCGCTAACGCCGTGGATCTCGCAGCAGCAAAGCTCCCAGACCCGGCGAAGGCTACGCTGGTGAGCATTCTGCGCCAGGCAGGGCCCCAGCTCGCGCAGAAGCGCGCCGCGGTCGAGGCCTGGTTTGATGACGCCATGGACAGGCTGAGCGGTGTGTACAAGCGACAGGTGCAATGGGTGACTCTCGGCCTCGGAGCGCTCGCCGTCGTGGTGTTGAACGTGGACACCATCGCGATCGCATCGGCTCTTTGGCACGACCAGGGAATCCGCGCTGCGGTCACCGGAGCGGCACAACAGGCTAGCGGTGCCATGGCGATGGACAACGCGGTGAATACACTTTACGACTTCGGTCTGCCGATCGGCTGGTCAGTGCTTCCCATCGACGCCGCCATGTGGGGGATGAAGGCGGCGGGCCTTGCGCTCAGCATTCTCGCTGTGTCGCTGGGGGCGCCCTTTTGGTTCGATCTGTTGAACCGCCTGGCCAATCTGAGGGCATCCGGCCCCAAGCCCGAGACAGCTGCCGAGCGAGCAGAGAAGGCCCAGTCGGACAAATCCACCGCGGAGAAAAAGTAGCCTATGCCGCGCCTCCGCCCACAACACGTGGCCATTGCCAGCGCGGCACTAACCGCGGCATCCCTCGCATCTCACGTTCGCCCGGTAACCATCCCGCCGCACTGTACAATGGCCGGCGTTTCTCTGCCGGACCCCAAGTGCACGCCGGGTGTCACCAATCCGAGCGTGACGCAAGCGAATATCCAGACAACAATTTGCTCTCCCGGGTACACGAGAACAATCCGGCCGCCGGTGAGCTATACCAACCCGCTTAAGATCAAGCTAATGGCAAGCTACGGCGACACTGGCGCGGCGCGCGACTACGAGCTCGACCATTACATTGCGCTCGAGCTCGGTGGAAACCCGACCAGCCCACAGAACCTCTGGCCGGAGCCGTTTGCGCCGGTGCCCGGTGCGAGCGAGAAAGACAAAGTCGAGAACTTTCTCAACAAGCAGGTCTGCAGTGGGACGATGACGCTCGCCGAGGCCCAGCACCTGATCTCAACGGACTGGACCAAGGTCAAGATTAAGTGATACGGCAACTAGCGAATCGCTCATCCATGGAGGCAACATGGAACCGATCGTGAAGCTGCGCCTCAGCGGCTCTCGAGGGATACTGATGAAGACCGTTGTGCTGCTGCTGATTGGGCTGCAACTGAGCGGTTGCTGCGGTGGACTCAAGGAGGCGATTCGTGGGTATGGCATCGCCGCGGAGAGCAGCGCCGAAACCACCGCCGAGCTGGTGAAGCGGTGCAAGGCTGCGGCGACCGAATCGAACAGCGCCGCCAAGGAAAGCGAGCTAGCAGCCTGTGATCAGGCGCTGAAGAGCCTCGACTCCCAGAGAACCGCAGCGGGTCAGTTGAAGACCATCGAGTAGGGTGAGGCCAAGCATGTCCGCCGTGGATACAATTGAAACTTTGATAAAGCTGGGCGCGCTTTTGAAAGATGCCGGCCAAAAAGCATCCGCCGGGACGAGAACTGATTGGACCAAATTCTTAACCAGCCCTGAATTTGGACAAATCCAGGCCGCCGCGACAGGTCTCCTGAACATGCTCAAGGAATCAGACCTGGATCAGGCTATCAGCGCTCTGGCGGCAAAACAGGATGCACTGCTCGGGGGCAAGACGCTTGTTGACTTGCCCACCGACAAGCTCATTCAATACTCCGATCTCGGCGATGCTCGATTGATGCTGGCGGCAAGAAAGGTCAAGCTCGCTGCGAACGCGGGATTCTTCGGCTGGCTGGTGCAGGACGCTCTGCCTGTTCTCATCGCGACCGCGCCAAAGATTATTCCGCTCCTTGTGTAGTTACGGCGGAAGTCCCATGCGCCGGAGCAGATCGGTGTACCTTGGATCGGCGCGAAGGTTCTCACCGATGGGGCCGAACCTCAGGCCAAAGAGGCTACTCGAGTGGCGTTGATAGGCTTTCTCCAGCCACTCGAAGGCTTGATCCTTCTCGCCGAGCGCTGCGTAGACTAGGCCGATCCCGGCAGCGGCATCATCGATGCTGTCCTTCTGTTCTTTGAATTGTTTCAAAAGAAGCCGTGCCTGATCCCGATCCCCGGAGAGAGCGTAAACCCATGCGAGTGTGCTTAGGTAAAATCGAGCCGCCGGGCCCGAGCTCATGCCTTGCTTGAGCTCGTCGATCGCTTCCCGGTACATCTTCTTCGGCGCGTAACAGATGGTTGCGAGCATGATGCGTGGCAAAGGGAAGCCGGGCTCGAGTTGAAGACAGTCCTTGAGCTGGGCGATGCCGCGATCGTACTGACCCGAGTAACAAAGGGTGGTCCCCACGTTGGCGCAGTAGACCGAGGAAGCAGGATCGATCTGTTGTGCTCGGGTATACTCTCCCATTGCCTGGTCTGGGTGCCCGACCCAAAGCCAATACAAACCAAGCCAATTGTGAGCCGGCGCGTAGTTTGGATTGAGCTCGATTGCCCGCTTCAATTCTCTCTCAGCGCTCTGCCAGTCCCAGTTCGTGATCCGGATATTGCCGAGGGCAGCGTGAGCTTCAGCCAGCCCATCATCCAAGGCGATGGCCTTCTGCGCTGCCGCCTCGGCCAGCTCCGAAGTTTCTTTCTTGGGCGCGTAGGAATAAAAGCCGAGGAGTGTGTACGAATCCGCCAGCCCTGCGTAGGCCAACGCATACTTGGGATCGAGGATGAGTGCTCGCTGGAAACAGTCGATGCCCTGATTCAGACCCTCCTTCGTGCGCTTGTTCCAAAAATAGCGACCCCGTAGATACAATTGATACGCCTCGCTGTTCTCGGTGTTGAGCTTGGTGACGCGCCGCTGCACTTCCGGCGCGAGGCGCGGCCGAAGCTTGTCCGAGATGGACTTGGCGAGGTCTTCTTCCAAGGCAACGAGATCCGTCATCCGCCGGCTGTACCTTTCGCCCCACAGCTCCGAGCCGTTCGCGAGATTGACGAGGTCTGCGTGAACAAGCAACGTATCGCCGCGCTGTTGCACTCGACCGGTAAGCGCCGCATCGACCCGCAGCTCGCTCCGCAGTTTCTGCGCGTCGAGATCTTTCCCCTTGTAACGAAAAGCAGTGTTGCGAGCGATCACCTGCAGCGCTGGTATCTGAGACAGGTTATCGATGAGACTTTCAGCAATACCGTCCGACAGGTACTCTGCGTCTGCGTTTGCGGTGGCGTTGAGGAAGGGCAAGACCACCAGCGATTTGACCGCGCCGCCCTGATTGTGCGCCTCGCGCCGGCGAACGTACAGGTACGTCCCTCCGATCGCGGAGGAGAAAATGGCCGCTATCGCTACCCCGATCAGCACTTGGCGCCGACGCTGCGAGCGAAGCTCGGCGGTGACAACGGACCGAGCGGCCCTTCCTTCAGTCGTCGCGTTTAGCCTCTGAAGTACCTCGCTCGCGCTCTGTGGCCGATCGGCGGGGTTCGTCTGGAGAAGCTGCCTCACCAGCACTGCGAGCCACGCCGGCATCCCCGGAATGCTCCCCAGCGACGGCGGCTCGTCGTTGAGAACGCGAAGCATCGTCGCCTCGATCGACTCCGCCTTGAAGGGCGAAACTCCCGACAGCAACTCGTACGCGAGGACACCGAAGGACCACAAGTCGCTTCGCGCGTCGACCGCTTCGCCGCGCAGCTGCTCCGGCGACATGTACGGGGCGGTACCCACGGTTCGACCGACCTCGGTCATCCCTTGCAGCGCATCCGCCTTGAGCTTGGCCACTCCAAAATCGAGAATCTTCACCACGCCGTCGGTGGTCACCAAGACGTTCGAGGGCTTGATATCCCGGTGAACGATGCCGGAGCGATGAGCCGCCTCGAGCCCGAGCGCGACCTGCTTGAGAATACCCACCGCTTCGTCGACCGGCAGTGCACCTCTCGTCAGGCGCTGCTCCAGCGTCTCGCCCTCGTAGAGCGCCATAACGATGAATAGCTCCCCGCGCTCTTCACCGATGTCGTGGAGGGTGGCGATGTTCGGATGGTCCAGCGCGCTTGCCGCCCGCGCTTCTCTTTCGAAGCGCGCCTTGGCGCCCGCGTTCGCGGCAAGTTGCGGAGGCAGCAGCTTGATCGCCACCCGGCGCCCAAGCTTGAGATCCGTCGCCCGGTAAAGCACGCCCATGCCACCAGTCGCGAGCCGCTCGTCCACGCGATAGCGTGAGAGCACGAGACCGATGAACGGATCCGCCGCCGCGCCGCTTGGGGGCACCGTCTTGGCGTCGACGGCGGCATTCAGTTCGCCTATCGTCCCGCCCGGCTCCTCATCACGGCTCCTGCCGTTCGGCTCTCCTGCCACGCCAAACTCCTCCGGGTCTTCTTTTTAACCCAGAGGAGGCGGAGCAAGCACGTCGAACGCCGCGAACTAGCGTCCAGCAATACATCTAGCAGCTCTCGACGAAGAGCTGCGAATGGTGAGCCATGTACCGCCGGCGGAATCCAGATGATCCCGTGATACGTGTAGAATTTTCCGAGATGCTTTGGGTATGGCTGACCGCTCGGTGCGTGACGAACTCGAACGCAGGCTCCTCGCCTTGGGCGATAGACTGCCTACGTCCACGCTCGGCCGGCTGGGCCGTACCGTCCTGGCAGGGCGGCGCGGGGGGCGCGTCGCTTGGCGGGCCAGGCAAGGCGAGCATCAGCCGACCGACAGCAACGCTCTCGCCGCCGTCGTCACATCGTTAGGTCAGCTCAAAGGCATCGCCATGAAGACGGGCCAACTCCTGAGCTACCTCGACCTGCCGCTGCCACCCGAGATGCGGTCGGCGCTCGCTGTGCTGCAGACTCACTCGCCCCCCATGCCGTTCGAGCGCGTCGCCGATATCGTGAGGGCAGAGCTCGGCGGGCGGGCGCCGCTTCTTCTCGAGCACATGGCTCCCGTGCCCGCTGCCGCCGCGTCGATTGGTCAGGTTCACCGCGCTAGGCTTCCTGACGGTACCCAGGTCGCCGTGAAGGTTCAGTATCCAGGGATCGAGAAGGCGATCACGTCCGACTTCCGCGCGGCAGCCGTCGCCAAGCAATTCGTTGGACTCGTCGCTCCGGGCGCCACCGTGGATGCAGTAGTGCACGAGGCACGCCGCGCCCTTCTTGAAGAGTGCAACTACGAGCGCGAGGCGCTTTACCAACAGCGCTTCGCCCGCATCTACCGCGACCATCCCACGCTCACTGTTCCAGCCGTTCATCGGTCGTACTGCTCCCGTCGCGTCCTCACGACGAGTTGGGTCGATGGTCTGCGTTTCGATGACTTCATCGCCGCGACGCCCCCCGGGTTGGAACGCGACCGTGTCGGAGAAGCGCTCTTCGAATTCTACGTGGGAACGGTCTTTCGGCACGGCCTCTGCAATTGGGATCCACACCCCGGCAACTACATCTTCCGCAGCGACGGCCGCCTCGCGATGCTTGACTACGGCTCAACCCGCGAGTTTGACCGCGCGTTCGTACAAAAGCTTGCTGCGCTGACGCGGGCGGCCCGTACCGACACACGCTCCGCGCTGCATGCCGCGCTCGTCGCGCTCGACATGGTTCCCAACGACGACACTTACGATTTCGAGAGCGCGCGATCTGTCGTGCGGTCGTTCTACGGCGCCACACTCCGCGACGAGATCCTCTCGATCAAACCAGGCGAGGCGGTGCCACTTCGCAATCTGCTCGAGAACAAGCGCGAGCTGCTGAAGCTGCGTCTTCCTGGCGAGCTGCTGTTCATCTTTCGTATCCGGTTCGGGCTTATGTCCGTCCTAGCGCGGCTCGGCGCTCGTGCCAACTGGTACCGAATGGAGCAAGATTTCATAAATACCGAGTTCGCCCGATGACTGTCACACTTATGAGAACTCTCATTGAGGGACTTAACTTTATCGCTGCGCTTGGGTAGACACGCGGAGGAGGAACGTCCAACGTGCATCCGCAACTCCCGAAGACCACGCCGTGGCTGACTGCCCTTTGCTGCTGCTTTGCCACCTTCACCAGCCAGGCCCAATTGGTGATCGACAGCCTGGACGGGGAGGTAACGCAGAATGAAGTGGATACATTTATCAACGTCGTCTCTGCCACGCCGATCCCAACTTCGCAGTGGACCGAAACCATCACCCACAACCAGTTGGCTGATGGCAAGGGTGGAATGACGCTTGAGGCGATCAACTACCTCTACGTCGTCACCGGCGACATTCCCAGTTTGAGCGCCGAGCACAATCAGTTACTCAACCTGGCCATCGCCTGGACGGACGCCTGGCTGATTCACCGCAATGACTTGCCCTTGGGCGAGGGGCGCGTGATGTGGACGGGGAACGTCGAGCCTGTCTGGCCGCCCAACTGCCCAACTTGCTCGAGCCCCACCTACTACGAAAGCGAAGTCGGGGACACGGTCGGACACATGGCCTTTACCGCCAACAACATTTTGAGCACGCCCTCCGTCTGGAGCGCCACCGTGCCCGACGGCGACCCGAATGGTTTCGGCGCGACTTACCTTGCTCGCGCGCAGACCTACGTTTCCATGCTCGAATTCACCATGGGCAATTCTTTTACGCCCTACTTCATCGATCCCAACACGCTTCTCATCAGCCGCCCGAGTCCTTCCCAGGGATATCTTTCGAGCTTTCACAACGTCAATGCGTGGAACGTGCAGTTCATGTTGCTCAACGCCTACTGGCAACTGGCGCAGTGCCACGAGCTTTTGGGAGACCGGCC
>Ga0126379_10000101_pt1 | contig 40403 bp, 52 predicted proteins | sample PanSoiMetPlot_24_FD_92640 | JGI IMG/M metagenome (GOLD analysis project Ga0126379, IMG submission 92640) | Tropical forest soil microbial communities from Panama - MetaG Plot_24 | ecosystem: Environmental > Terrestrial > Soil > Tropical forest > Bulk soil | place: Panama | collected 2016-02-17
AGGCCAACCTCATTCAGAACATAGCCAAGATCGTCTGGCCAGGCAAAGACCGATTGCGGGTTGGTAAGTTTGGGCGCGCGCTGCTGATAAAAGGCGTTGATCTGAAAGTTGTAGCTGCTCACGGGTTCAGACAAGCGAAAACGGAGCACGCCGTTCTGCTCATCCTGGAGCATGCAGATCGAGAGATCGTTGCCGCTGGTACTGTACGCCGGCGGGAGTTCGCGGACTATCTCAATCGGGCGAACCGGCTGGGGAAAGGCGGTCGAATTCATGTCCTGGAGTGAAGCCGATTCGCCCCAGCCCCAGGCCGGCAGCCCAATTGAGTTTCCGTTCGGGTCCGTAGTGCCAAAGCCTGGCGCGCCGCTGCAGACTGTGACCGTGCCCGTGTCGGCGCCGGCGCCGACGTCAGCATGCTGGAATGTGGCCGTGAATTGGGATCCGCTGGCAGTCAGGATCGTCACCTGCTGGCCGTTCAGGTACGTATTCGTGCCGACGCTCGCAAAGGTCACCACCTGACCGACTCTGAATCCATTGGCGCAGGTCACCGTGAGCGTGTTGTTGCTGATGGCGATGTTGGTGATCGTGGCCGATGTGTTCGCAGGCGCCGTGAAGGTGAAGTGGAACTGGTCGGGCACAGTCAAGATGGTGAAGCCACCGCTCCAGGCCGAAGTATGGTTGATGGCGTTGAAGGTGAACGTGGAATTGAACGCCGAATCCATGGCGCCGGAGATGAACAGCGTCTGCCCGGGCTGGAATGGGTGCGGGTCAATTGTTTGCACCGTGACGGTGCCGCCAGAGATCGTGATACCGGCCACGCCGCCGCGGACTGGGGAGAATGTCATGTCGATTCCGCAGCCGCCGTAAGGATTCGAGCTCGAGCCCTGGCCGGACTGCAGCACAAAGGCGCACGCGCCTGCGTGGCGATAATCCTGCACGCCGTACTGCGTTACGAAGAATGCTCCGTTAGTTGAGTCCAACACCTTGCGGTTGAACTTCCAGGTCATGGGCCTGGCCAGCAGCATCTGCAGCATGGAATTGCAGATTCTGAGCGCGGGTTCGTTGTTCTGTCCACCTACACGGAAATAGTTCTGCAGGCTGGTATGCGTGGAGCACCAGTCCATGATCTCCTGGACCGTCGTCGTTTGGTTGAGAAGTGCCATATTGGGGTTTGCAAACGTTTGCAAAAGAGTTATTCGGGAACTCTTTAAGTCCACTGCACAATCGTGCCTGGAATTAGACCCAGCCCCACAACCAGCGCTTCGACCCCATTCTTGAGCGCTCGCTGGTTATTGTTGAAGGCCGTGAGCTGCTGCGCCGTCAGCGTTCCACTCTGAGTATCTGAACTCCACTGCCCGGTAGTGGCGTTGATAGTGAATCTGGGCAAAGTGCTGGAGCGCGCTGAAGAGGGAGCAAAGCCGTTTGATGCTGGTGTGCCACGGGAGAAAGTAAAGGCAGACTCTCCGCCGAGCATATCGCCGTGCATCTGGGTCACAGCAACTGTGTCCTGTGTGTCAACAGGCGTCCCACCTTGGGTGACCACGATAACCTGCGATGCGTTCAGTTGAATTGGCATTTACTTGTTCCTCTGCCTCTCTGTTTTTTACGTTACCCATTCAAAAACCACGATGCCGCCACCGCCCGTGCCGCCACCAAACGGGCCAGCTTCGCTACCACCGCCACCGCCGCCGTAGTTCCCGGCATTTACACCAGTGAATGCAAGAGCCCCACGGGCACCTCCACCAAAGAGTGAGGCTCCGCCGGTGCCGCCCTGGCTCCCTGACAAGCCAAACGTCCCGTCGCCTCCTACGCTGTTAATGTCGCCGTTGGTCGCGGTGCCGCCACTGCCAGGGGTTTTTGAATTGGTGCCACCACCGCCCCCGCCGCCAGTTACGGTGGTGATGGATTGTGTCCCGCTGGCGATAGTTGAGTTGCCGCCACTGCCTCCGGTAGCGTTCGAATTGCTTCCACCTCCACCACCAACAGTGACGGCGATAGTGTTGCCAGGAGTTAAACCAGTGAGCCATTTAATAGCGGTCGCACCACCGCCACCGCCGCCACCAGCAGTACCGGCAGTAGAGCCACCTCCACCACCACCGCCGCCAGTCACGGATACTTTTACGGCGGTTACTCCAGCCGGAATCGTGAACGTACCGTTGCCGGTGAATATCTGCTTGTTTGGTGTGCCTAACGCAAGTGTCCCGGTGGCCGCTGGGAGAGTCAGCGTTCCAGAGGCAGCAGCGCTTGTCTGGACTGTGGTTGAACCGGAAGACGATCCATACAACTTCCAGGAATTGAACCCGAACATGTCAATGTTCGCGCCCGTGTCTCTGCCAATCGCCTTGAGTCCATCCGAACCAAGGAATAAATACCCAGATGTGGCGCTGCGCGCTGCGCTCATGTCGCCGGAGCTGCCAAGGGAAGCATTTAGCCCGGCAATGAAGTTTGCTGCTCTTACTTTCCCGGTCGTATCTCCCTGCGTGCCGTTGCCAACATCAACCACTCCCGCTGCATCACGCGAGAGCCCGGTATCTGCGGCACCGATCTGATAGATCGCCGTCCGGAGTGTGCCACTGAAATCCCCTGGGGTATTGCTCCCGATCCCCAGTGTCTTTGCCGCCAGGCGCCAGATCGCCACATCCGGCGTTAAGATCCCGCTCGATCCCCACTTCACCGCTCTGGCCGAATCGATCACCAGGCTGGCGGATGCCAGCTGCAGATCAAATCCCGTGATGGTCTGCGCAGCGCCAGGATTTGAAACAATCGGCGCAGGAAAACTTACACCTGCGCCAACGGCCGTCATGGTCCCAATATCCACCGTGGTCCCTGAGGCCTGGGTGAACTGCCACAGCATGGGATCGGAAATCGGGGACTTGTTTGCGTCCAGGAAGCGGACCTGGTACTGCGTTCCCGGCTGCAGCTCCGCGTTCGAATAAATTTTGCAGCTCCCGGAGAGATTGCCGCTGGCATCAAACCGGAACTGCACCGGGATTGCCTTCACCACCGTCGCCGGCGAGGCGATCAGCGTGCAGTCCTGCGTGAGCTGCAGCACCAGGTAACCGTTTGGCGCAACAACGCCGCCGGCGGTCTGTACCGATCCATTGGTGAGTGTGATCATTCGTTAAAGTGCGATTATGCAGTCAAAAAAAAGGCTAGGGATTCCCTGCGGTGCCTTCTGCATCTCCTCGAACGGAAGAGCCTAGGAAGATAGAGTCCTGGAATTCTATCCGGACATCTGTTTCCGGTTGCGCTGCCTCCCCTAGCTGAAACAGTTCTTCCCGCGGGGAACTAGTAGGCAATGCTCGGCACAAACTCGGCATAGAGCGCCTGGTCACGCTGCAGCACGATCTTGTAAAGCGGATGTTCCGGAATGAGCGTTCTCTTGCCATTGGCGTCTTCCTCAAAGTGCGCCGGCTCAATATAGAGTCCGCAGTGTATGCAGGTTCCGCGGAGCTGGCGGTCAGGGTGATTGCTGATGGGGAAGATGGAGGATCCGCCCTTCTGGTCAGTATGCGGGCAGAGCTCCCAGCGCTTCTCGTCATTCTCTCTTTTGCGCTTCAACTCATCGAGAGAGTTCCTGCGCAGACGCTCGAGCTTGGCTGCGGCATCAGCTTCCTTTTTGGCGGTTGCCTCGTCTTTGGCGATCTCGCGCTCCAGGAGCTGGCGCTGGAGCCGCGCGGTCTCTGCCTGGGACTGCAAAAGCATTGTGAGCAGGCTTCCCAGATCAAGATTCTCAAGTTTGGGCACTTGCGGTTGCGTTTGGTTGTTGGCCATTAGGATTTTTCCTTTGTGCGAACGTTTGCACAAACCGCCCGAGGGCGATTTTTGTGCTCATTCAAGATTGGTGTAGATCACCTGCTGGCTGTCATCTTCGCGGAAGATCCTGGTGTACTTCCTCCAGCGATCGGCATTGACGCCCTCGCTGTCACCAAAAGCCCGGTGCACCTGCTCCCAGCGAAGAATTCCCTTTTCCATCAGTTTGAGCAGCACAGCGCGCCAGCCGCGGAGCTCATCGCCGGCCATGAGGTTGCGCTCGTCCACCAGAATGGCGGTGAACTCGCGCAGCCAGCCTTTCTGAAATCCGCTGACGTAGGTGAGCCGGCTCTGCACGTCAACATAAAAGCCCCACTGGTCCGGATAGTTGACTTGCTGATGCACATAAACGCATGGGTTCAATTTCTGCACCCGATAGATGAGTTCGCTCGAGTGCATCCACTGGCCCGCGCGCTTGACCAGGTCTTTCAGGTCGTTGTGGTCACTGAGCCGGTAGATCTCATGCATCGGCTCGATCTTTTCCTGGCGATAGCGAAGTAGAGCTTCAGCGCGAGGAAGAAAATCATTTCCAAGAAGCCGCGAATCGTGAAGAACCAGCATTACAATTGGAAAAATCTCACCAGCCCCGATGATGATCTATTCCCAGATCGATTTCTGCTGCGTTGAATGCCATCAAGAGCTGGCTCGGGCCATTTACGTGTGCGATATCCCTATCATCTGCGTTTGCAAGTGCAGGTATTGGCAATTCGCCATCATCTGGCCGATGGACAAACGGGCGAAGAAGGGCGTTAGTGTACCACCAGGCTCAGTCCGTAGAAGAACATCCCCAGCCAACCCAGATTGACCTGGGTATTGGCGGCCGGGCGGACCAGGCCCATTACCCCGGCGCAAAACCAGAGAATGATGGCCACAATGAGCAACAGCACATGTGCGTTCATATCTTTTTCGATTTCTCCTTAAAAGGGATCTCCTGGAAGGTTTTTGCAAACGTTTGCAAAAGGCCCTTTTTCGTCCTGGATGTAACATAAGTTACATTCCAGAGGCGTTCACGGCCTCCACAAAGTCAGCAAAAGCGAAGTTCAGGACCATGGTCCGCGCCCGCACGACAATTGCAGACGTTTCCGGATCCCGGTGAAGGGAAATGAGGCCTCCCGGGCCCACAACTTCCTTCTCCCCCTGCGGGCTGGGGGCTTCTGCAAACGTTTGCAAAAGGCTTCCCAGCATCGTCTCAATCCCGCACCCGGTGGCCACCACCACGCAAGGAAGTCCGCGTAGTGGATCCACCAGCCAGCTGCAGACAGCCTGAAGATCTTCCGTGGCGTAGAGAATTGCTTCCTCCATGGAACCCGGCGAACAGGCTGCCCGCACGCACTCCGCGGTCTCCCGCGCCGCGGGATGATCCGCCGCGGCGATGGGCCCGATCCGCTCAAAACTCAGGAACTCAGCCGCCATCTCCGCCCGGGCCCGGGCAGGCTCATCGAGCGGAGAGTCGGCGGCAACATCACTGCAGGGAATGCGGAGAAGATAGCCCAGCGCAGGTTGGGTGTAGTCAATCAAGCTGGACCTTCTTACATCTGGATGGCCGCTAATTCCTCGAGCGTGACGAGATTGGCCGCGTTGCCGGAAGACAGTGTCGCACTGAGCAAGAAGTTCAGCTCGTTGTCAGCCAGGGTTGCTGTGGTTACGGCCGTTACGGCGGCCCAGGCATCGAGCAGGTTGCTGATCTGATCGGTGAAGCTGCCATGGATCAGACCGCTTGCCGAATCCCACTGCAGCTGGGCACCGATATAGAACTTGCCCGTGGTGCTGTTCACGGCGCGCGCGGTTGAGGTTGCCATCAGGTTGCAGCCTGAAACCGAACCGGCTGCGAGTCCGGCAGCAACAACTGACGCCGGAACCTGGTAGAGCTTGAGCGTCAGGTTGGTACTGACGCCGGTTTTGCAGATCCCCCAGCCTTGCAGAAGAAACGGACGCGCGGCGTCCCAGTAGAATACTGGAACCGCTCCGGTACCGATCGCCGGCGTTGGTTGTGTGTCAACCATCCTGAGAATTGCAGCCGAGGCCGCGATCACCGGGTTTGCCGCCGAGTTGCCGTTCACAGCGAACGAAGTCTCTGAGGTGGAGGTACCCAGGGCGAGCGGCTGAAGGTTTCCCTGCGAGCCGCCCAGGATAAGAGCTTTGCAAGTGTCGTTATTCATAGTTTTATCCGGAGCCAGAAAAGGGGGAGAACTGGTGTATCCGTTTTCTCCTCTCTTAAACTCCTGAAACTTCCGACTTGATGCGGCGGAAGCCCTGGGTTGAGTTGGTATTCGGACGGCCGACAATTCCCAGGAACCAGTCATAGGAAATGATGGTCCTGGTTTGCAGCGTGGGGTTGGAGAGATCAGGCTTTTCAAGCGGCGTAACCATTACCGGGAACTTCGGATTGCGCGGGACTTTGAAGCCCATGATCTCCGAAGCAAACACTGCTTCCTTGCCTACAACGAAGGATCCATAGCCGGTTTTACCTGACGATGGATAGTTCGAATAGGTGGGAACAGTGCTGGTGCGGATGATGCGGCATCCACTCCACTCCAGTACCTGGAAGCCGGCCACCTGGCCTGATTCAAGCTGCTTCTGTCCGCTCTCGCTGCGTTTTAAAACGTCCGTGGCGCCGCCGGCAGTGTTATCGCTGATGATGTCATACGATTGGAACGCCGAGCAGGCCATCGTGTAGACGCCACCTTCACGTGGCGGCACGTTGTTTGCTACCAGCTGCGCCTCTGTCCTGCGCACCGTGGATGACTGGAAGAACTCATTGTCACCAAGGTTGATCTGCGAAGTTGAGTCTGCATTGGCGATGGAATCGAATCCAGACGAGGCAACAAAGTTCGAGGTGAGTGCACCGCGATATCCCAGGTTCCGGCTGGCATCAATCGCCATATCGGAAACGAACATCGCGTCGACAACGTTCGAGATACCGATCCAGTCAGCAAACTCATCGGCATAGACCGCCGAGGTGACCTGAGTGATCGGAAGACCGCTGGGAGGAATGCCTTCAGACACGCCGCCACTGGCGCCGCCAAAGGGCTTCTGCCCATAGAGTTGGTTGGTGCGGCCGCTGCGCCGCGCCATGGGCTTGTAGTCGCACAGCATCTCAATGAACGGAGTGTTGGCCTGCCATTCAAGGACTGCCGTGCGGTCATAGGCAATCTGCGGGAAGCCCGCCAGGTTACCGGATTGTACCGAAGGCGGAAGAAAACTCATTGTGTAAACCCTCCATTGAGCTGGGTGCGACTCGCTGGGGGCTGTAGAGTCGGGGGGAAGTTAAGTTGTGGGGATTTGTTAGGGCTTACTGCTTAACGACAATCTGTTCGGGCTTGTACCCTCTGCGGATCAGCTCGTTATAACTTTCGCCGGCCTGGCGGGTTGAGAGCTGCGTGATATCAAGCTCAACTTTGCTCTTTGGATCCACCGCGACCTGACGACTTTCCTGCCCGCCGGCGGATCCCACCGCAGTGGAACTGGTGGCACGCTTTTTGCCCGGCTGCTCCGACCTGCCCGCGCTGCTTTCACCTTCTTTGCCGGCCGCAGCCACTGGGAAAACCATGTTGCGCTTCTTGAGCTCCTCATAGGCAAGCTCAAAGCTCTCGACAGACGGTTGTTGAGTGAGTCCCAGCTCCGCCAGCATGATGCCCATCAGGTAAGTGTTCTGCGCGCCTCCGGGATAGTCGCTCTCTCCGGCCCTTACCTTCGCCGTGAACTTCTCGGTAGCGTCCTTCCAGCGCTCATTCAAGTCATTGCTCTGGACCTTGGTGGTCGCGGCCTTCAGCGTGTCAATCGACACGCCCTGGCTCTCCAGCCAGGTATTGATCACGCCGGATTTAACGATGTAATTATCCAGGGCCTTGGTATCGCCCTTCTGCAGGCCGAGTGAAATGTCGAAAAGCTCGGCATCGGTAAACTTCGGCTTGGGCTCTTCTTTTGCCGGGGCGGCGGCCACCGGCTGTGCCGCTTCCACGGCCGCGGTGATCTGCTTTACCAGTACCGAGGGATCCGCATCGCGGAAAACCATGTCCTTACCGTTGATGTTGACGATCGCCTCGTGAATAACTGGCTCATCTTCCTTCTTCGGCGCCGCGGCCGCGGATGGCTCCGCTACCTTGGCGCCAGGCACGGGAAGTTCAATGCCGACTTTCTCGGCTCCGGTTTTAATTGCCTGGTTCCACTCCGCCGCGGTGTTGCTGGCGGGTGCATCGATCGTGATTGTAGTAGTTGCCATGGGGTTGGCCTCCCTGATTGCTCGTTCTGTTTTAATAGCTACCGGCTATGCGTGTGGTGATCAGCGGCTCTCCCGGTTCTTCTGCCTGGAAGAACGGCAGCCCGCTGGCGTTGGCGATCGCCGCATCAATTCGGCCGAAGAGCTCCGTGATCAGCCTGGCCGCGATCTGCGCCCGCTGATTCAAATTGAAGAGTTCATCGCGATCGTTCCCTTGATAGTTCGCGACTGCCGCCCGGGCCTCCTGCTCCAGCATTTCGGCAATCAGCCGGAGATCATGGAACCCCGGGCTGGCCTTGAGCGCCAGCAAACGATTGGCCAGCGCGACTACCTGCGCCGCGGTTGGCTCTTGTGCCGGCTGATTCATTCCCCCCCGCCGCAGATCCCGTGGTGCTCGAGCTTGCGGTTGATTTTTGCAATCTCGTCTTCAAGGGTGCCCACGCGCGCGTCAAGTGTTTGTGGATGACCGGTTGCCGTCGCATCTCCGCCTTCTTCCGGTACCGGCGGTGTATCAGGCTCTTCTGAATGGTGATGCTTTTCCGAATGCGGATGTTGGGATATGTGCTGCCTTGATTTATCGATCATGCGGATCTCCTTTTTGCAAACGTTTGCACTTACTGGACTCCGTTGCTGGCAAAATGCTCGTCCATCTTTTCGAACATTCGTTTCTGCGTTTCCAACAGCGCCCGGATCTCGCCCTGGTTCTCCTGGGCCGAGATCTTCCCTTGCGTCTGGGCGCCGATCTTTGCCAGCTCCAGCGCGCCTTTGTTGGCTCCCTGCTGCTGCTGCGACCGCTGTTTATCCTCTTCGGTCATCGGGACAATGATTTCGTATTCATACGGGAAGCCGGTGGATTTAAACAGCGCGCCAGTCAGTTTCCGGTAATCGATCTTCACGCCCTGGACCGCCAGCTGGTCCACCAGGCCGGGCTGCTGCAGGATGCTCTGGACATATCCCAGGCTCTGGTTCAACGAATTGCGTGCCTGTAGCCTGGCGCCGGCGGAGATCGTCACCTTGTAGGTGGCGTTGATCATGTCAATCGGGTCTGCCTTGAGCGCCGTCGTCAGGCTATCGTTCAGCATCTGGCGCAGCTGGTTGGGCGTGAGCCGCTTGTTGTTCTCCACGCAGAATTCCAGGAACGGGATCAGCACCAGGTCGCAGAACTGGTCGATCAGGTCCTGCATCTTCATGCTCTCGCCCTGGGCCAGGGTCTGCACGCCGACCCCGGTGCGCATGTCGCCGGTCGCCCCTGGGTTCGATCCCAGAATTGCCGGGCCGGCGCCGCTGATTCCTGAGGCCCAGGATTTTACCTGTGCGATCACGGCCAATGGCTCCTGGGCGCCGGTAGAATTGCGTGTCATGGGCTTCAGGCCTTCTGGACCGGTCGTCTTAAAGACCTTGCCGGGATAAATCCACGCGGCCTGGCCCGTGTTATTCATGCCCTGGTCGGTGGTGTAGGTACCGGCCAGGTTCAGGTTCAGGTCGTCAAAGAAGTAATTGACCACACCCTGGGAGATACGCTGGAAATCTCCCAGCCACATGCCCATACCGTAACCGAAAAACGAATCGGGCGCTTCGCGGAATGGGAATGAGATCATGTCACATCCCTCATGCGGAGCATTCTTAATGCATGCTGAGCCCTCCAGGATCCAGCATGTGCGATCGTTCGTGAAGTACTCGAAGATCTCAAACGGTTGTGCCAGCGGATCGAGAGTCGACGATTGGCTGAGCCATTCCGGATATGCCTGCTGGGGAGAAGTTGGGAACCGCTGCGTGATCAGGTTCGAAGTGCCAGTCTGCGTATCCATTACGTTCTGCGTAGCGGAATCCTTCTGCGGCGTGGTGAGCTTGATGAGATCTTCGCGGGAGGGAATATTGTAGCCCTCACAATCACGGAACTGGTCAAGATCATAGGCGTTGAGATAAATAAGCCGGCCGCGCCATTTAGCGGTTCGAATATTGCCCCGCCGGCAGTCCGGGGAGACCCTGACCCGGCGCAGCGGGACGTGCTCGAGGATCGGGCAATTATATTTATATTCGTCAATGTACCCCTCGTACATGTCGTCCGATGGATGGACCGTCGCCGTGCTGCCTTCCTTGTTCAGCGGAATGCTCTTGGGCGTGTACCCGGCCTTGAGACGCAATTTCTTCTTCCGGACAGTGCGCTGCTCCCATGCCATCAGCCCTACGCCGGTACCGAGCAGCATGCAATCGTAGGCAATCGAGCGCACCTCCTGTTTCACGCTCGATCCCCGCGGCGCCGCTGTTTTCAATTGCGCTTCGATCAAGGCCTGCTGCGCGTTGGCAACGTCCATAGTCGAAGATGCTGTTTCTTCGATCCTGAACGGCTCATAGGCAGCAAAGAGCTGTTGCTGAAAAACTGAGAGCGAGGAATAGAAGTTCTCCGCCAGCAGCGGGATCCCCAGGCTCGATCGGTACTGATCAGATCCGCGCCACTTTATCGGTTCCACAAATGCGCGCAATACCACGCCGATCAGGTCCCAGCTCGCGGCCAGGCCGCGCGAGGCCATGAATCCCTCGGAGAGCATCCGGTTGCCCACAGCTTCCTTGAACATGGAAGCATCAGAGCGGTCCTGGTCCGGGAAGCCGACCTGGTCTTGGCGAAAAGGCTGGCTGGCCTCGTTCGTCAGTTCCCTTACGCCGGGGATATCAATGAGCCGGATTTGAGCGCCCGTTGCCATGGCGTCGTTTTGTACTTTTTGCTTGACTGTCTATACGCTAGTAGCGTATAGTGTATTTACACAGTCGATATGGAATTTATTGAAGCATCGCCTTTCAGTCGCAACCTGAGCAAATACGTCGTGGATGACGGATATCGAGAGCTTCAACAAACTTTGATAGCCAATCCGGATCTTGGCGACGTTATCGCCGGTACCGGAGGATTTCGAAAACTCCGCTGGCACGATGCCAGAAGAGGCAAGGGCACAAGGGGCGGGCTACGGGTGATTTATTACTATTTCCAAACCGAACAGCAAATCTGGCTCATGACCTTATATGGCAAAAACGAAATGGATGACCTATCGCCCAATGAAAAGAAAGCCTTACGACAAGCGGTTGAAAGCGAATTGGCGCAACGCAAAGTGAAACGAACAACCAGACCGATCAGGAGGCACTAAAAATGACTAAGCGCAATCTCTTTAGCGAACTGATGGAAGGTGTAAGTGAAATGGCCGCTCACCGCGAGGGCAAAGTAACCTTACGCAGCCACAAGGTAGAAGCAATCCCCTTGCCCAAGGTTACCGGAGCAACTATCAAGAAAGTACGTGAATCTCTCCGGTGTTCGCGTTCCGTTTTTGCCCGGGCGCTTCTCATTAATGAACGAACCCTGGAAAAATGGGAGCAAAATCGCGCCAAGCCGAATGCACAGGCCGCCGCGCTCGTTTTGCTCGTAAAACGCTATCCTGACACGATTGAACGACTGGCAACGCTTGCTAGCCGCTAACCAATCCGCTTCCCGTCCCGCCTGCTGCAAAGATCTCTGTCCCCTGCGCTGCCCTTTCCGCATGCATCTGCCGTACTCGATCCATCATGCTGTCTGACTGTCGCGGCGCCGGGATCGCCGCGGCGCCGTGCGGCGCTTCGCAGGCATGTCCCAGGCAATCGCCAAAATCGTCATGGTGCGGGATCTTCGGCCACTTCTTCAGCTGGTTGATCAGCTTGTCGTAATGCAGCATGCCGGCAAACAGCCAGAGTTTGCGATCGATCAACCAGCTCAGGGGCGTGCCAATCCGCATGGTCTTTGCGTCCGTCCGCCGGTCCAGTTTTCTCCACTCCACCGGCAGCTGCTGCATGCCCAGCGCAACGGCCTTGCTCATCAGAATATTGTTGTAGGCTTCCCAGCCGAGGAACCGCTCCAGCCAGACTGCCTGCGGCCGGTCCTGCATGATAGCCGCCAGAATATTTGTGCACGCCTCGTCTGAATCCCAGTTCCCTGCCAGGCACTTGTAGACCCACAGCACGCCCATCCAGACCTTCACCAGGTAGAGCACGCTCAGATCACGCTTGTCATCCCCGATATAGCTCAGGTCGCCGACCATGAATGTGCCGGCATCGGGCGGAATCGCGTTCAGGTGGAAGAACGTCTGCCGCGCCAGCAGCTCCGGCGTGTAACGCTGTTGCTCTTTCGAAATCGGCGAATTTTCATACTGGTTGGCAAAGAATTCCGTGCCTTTTTCTCTGCGCTCTGACTCGAGGAACTCAACTGTGTGGCCAACCTGCCGGCCGTCTCTGGTAACTGCCTGCGGGAACAGGACCTTCTTCTCGCCGGAATCGACGAAACACTTGCAGTGGCAGCCCTCCCAGGTGCACGGCGGCTGCGTGTAGCTCCTGTCTGAATCATGGCGGATATCCGGATGCCGGCAAGTCTTACAAAAGCGGATCCAGCAGCTCTTGATAGAGATCTTCCAGACCGTGCTGCCCGTTTCGCGCATTTCTTGCTGCGCTGCCTCGATGATCCGCTCATAGGTATCGCCAAAGGCATACCGTGTGCCGGTCACGAACATAAATCCGGCGGGCTCGAGCAATGGCCCGATCGCACAATAGTCATCCCAAACACCGTTCAGCAGCTTTGCAGATTTGTAATTCTGCTCGTTGACCAGGTCATCGGGGAAGATGGCGTCAAAATGTGATCCAGCCTTGACGCTTTTCGCTGATGAGATGCAGACCGTCGGCTCCGCAAGCTGGGTAAGCCGGCGGCACGGGACCGTGAATTCATCCGCCGTGGCTTCGGGCAATTTCCTGCCCGGCGCCGCGCAAAATTCCGGATACAGTTGTCGGAATTTTGTGGTCGGCTGCTCAAAGATCTTTCTGACGCGCGCTAGCTGTCGCCGTGCCAGGGCCTTTGAGCCCGAAAGGATCAGGATCCTGATATCGGGGTAGTTCAGGATCAGCTGAACAATCTCGACGATAACCGCGGATGTCTTAAACAGGCCTCGCGGCCACAGGATCATCCGCTTCTTTATTTTCGGATCGAGCAGGTAAAGCGGCTTCTTCTGCTCCGGATCTTTCTGCAGGAATTCCTGAAACAGCGCCGCATGAGGGTTGGGCTGAAAATCGTAGCCCATCAACTCATTGGCCAGGAACAGGTGATCAAACTGCCCTTCGCACCGTTGGTTCAGCCAGGCCTGCCTCCCTGTTGCCGAAAGATTGTCAAACTCCTGGCGGTAATTTGCCGGTAGAACGTCAGGGGAGAATGGAGCCATCGTTCTTCAGCGCCAGAGATAGAGCTTGCCGCCGGCCGTTAACGTGACCAGTAACCACTGCCCTTTTTTGAACGAATACTTATGGCCTCCGTTGGCCGCGGCATCCCACAGCACAACGTCCTGGTGTGCAGCCACTGCGAACTCATCAAACAGCACATTGCTGTTAATGTCGGTGAGCTTGCACTCATCGCCGGCGGCCGTGGGGTTGACCCATTTGATCAGGCTGAAGTCCTGCCAGCTGGTGAGCCCTGAGAGCCCGGCCGGGATCGTGCCGGCGGTCCAGACCGTATCAAGAATCATCGGGTTTTGATTGAACACGTTTGGCATGCTGCTAGTCCTTCTCTCCGCCGTGATGCATCGCCTTCAGGCCTTTTGCGCTGGCAGCCATGCGGCGCACCCGCGGACTGTCGGAGTGAAGTGCGGCGTTGATCTTTGCCTCAGGAATCTTCTCCCCCTGGGGTGTATGCGTTGCCCGATGCAACCCACCTGGGTTCTTGATCGTGAAGGATCCGCCCTTTCCCAGATTCACCACTCTGGGCTTCTTCTTCGCCGTATGCGCTTTCTCTGGATCCGGCTTTGCTTCTGAGAGTCCTGAGATCGCGCTCATCAGGTTCTTCTGCGCCATTGCGGCCTCCTGATTGTTCGTGTAGCACAGCCGCCCTCGGCTGTGAGGTTTTTAAAAAGCGCGAGACTATCGGCCTCCCCCAGGCAAACAGTCCCGCGCTTTTTTCTGCGCAAGCCCGTTTTACGGTTGCCAGAAGTCGTATTCGTTTGCCGTTGGCTGTGCCGTGGATCCAGACAAGTTGGCGAATCGCAGAACCAGCAGGTGCCCCCTGCCCAGGTTCTGCCAGGTCGCTGTGTTATCTGCGAGAGTCGCGCCTAGGGTAGTGGTGCCGGCAAAGTTGGGAACCGTTGAACCCGTTGTGCCGGAGACAACGCATTGCCACAAGGTGTTGTTTATTACCACGTAGCTGCTTCCCTGGGTCACCGATGTCGATTGCGGCCAAAGTGGCGCAACACAATCCACCGCATCGAGCGAAATCCCCGAGGCATCGGCCACTGCATTCGGACGCGTGTAGAGTGTAATCCGGCTGGTATTGAACAACACCGGCACACGAACGTTCACGTCTGCCGTCGCATTCGTGGTGATCGCCGGCAGAGCATCCTGTACGCCGGAGGTATTCACAACCGGCAACGCAGCGCCGGCGCCCAGGACCTTCACGGTCGCCGAAGTGGTCGCGATCGGGATGTAGGAAAGGGTTGAGCCGCGCTTGGTAGTAATGGTGCTCAACGCCACGCTCAGCGAGGCTGCCGCTTCGTTTGCAAGTTCAGTATTGGTGACGGAACCGGTATAGATCCTCCAGCCAATGATTGGAGCAGCGTTCGCCTGTGCGCCGGTGTTCAGGGATCCAGTCGAGCCCAAAGCAACAGTCACGGATCCACTCGGGCCGCCGGTCACGGTAACCGTGGCTTCAGCCGACGGAGTCGTCTCTCCCAGGGCCGTTACCCACGTAATTTTGCAGAAGAAGTTTCCGTTCGCCAGCGATCCGCCTGAACCAACGTTGGTAAGGTTGCCATTCGCGAATGCGGTCCCCGTTGCGCCGGGACCAAGCACTCCCCAATCCTGTCGCGCAACCGGATAGTACGCGGAACCCGGCTGTGCTTGCCGACTCTGCGCATGGTCTTTTACTGATGTTGAGATTGCCAAGGTGCATCTCCTTTATCTGGGGGAAAGGATTGGTGGGGGATGTTTCTGTTTTGGGGGACTATAAATTCTGAAAGTCCGGCATCAGCGGCTGCGCAGCCATCTGGTCGGCGATCTTCCGAACCGCCGCGGTCTTTGCCGCGCGCTGCACGCGCCTTTTCACTGCTTCCTCGTTATTGGCCATTCCTTCAATGATCCGTTTCTCATAACGCGGAGTCCAGGGCTGACGAAACTCGCGCACATCGGCGATCAGCTTCATCGCCTCCAATTGCTCCTTCGTGAGTTTCCCGGTGATGATCGCCTTAGCCACCATCCGGCAGAACGCGTCTTTCGGATCGTCGCCAAAATGGAGATGCAACAACATGGTGATCCCGGGTGAATGCAGGATCCGTTCTCCCATTCTTCTGGCGCTGTCAGGGACCTTCACGTTGGGATAGCTGGCCAGTACTGCGGCCCGCGCGTCATAACCGCTCTCAATATATGCCGCCAGAAAGTTCTGGTAAGTCAGCGGCAGAAGCGTAAATTCCGGAAGTTGTTTCAGTTCATCAATCGGAACGCGGGCCGTGCCCTTCAACTGGACTATAGGCGGTCTTCCGCGCATAGAGCTACTCCTCCAGCCATCCTAGGATCTCCCCCTCACGCATTGAAAGATACGGTTCACCGCTGATTTGCACCTTCGTGCCGGCGTGCGGCCCAAAAATCACGGTCATGCCTGGCTTCACCAGCATCGGGACAAGCTCGCCGTTGTCTTTGCGATAACCCGCCCCCGTTGAAATCACTGATCCCAGCAGGTAATCGTCGCGAGCATTGTCCGGCAGAACAAAGTCTCCAACCTGGCGTTGCCCATCCAGCACCTGGATCAGCACGCGCTCATAAAGTGGAATGAACTTCACTTCGGGTTGGTCCTTACGGTTATATGACGTTCAGGAATAAAGGCGCCCTCTTCCATCTCTTCAAATGATTCGTGCTCCACCACCAGAAAGAATGCGTCCGTTTGTGGATCGTATCCTGCGCGCACCACTTGCGCCCCCATGGGCAATCCATCCACGATCGTATATGTCTCCCCGGTGAGGAGGCATCGCGCCAGGAATGGAGGTGATATCCGGAAGCGGGCACATCTCATCGCGTCGTCCTTGCCAGCAGGCGCCAGTCGGGTAGATTCTGAACCCCCACGATCCGCACGGCCGTCACGTAGCTTCCATAGATGTGCGTGACCATGTAGCAATCAGACTCGGATTTGCGGCGGATGATGTCCCCGAGCTTCAACTCCGAGATCGAGGAGATGTCCGTGCCTTCGTTCAGCACTTTGCCTCCACGAACTCCTCCGCGATCACCGCCTCCGATCGCAGAATGATCATCGCCGCAGATACTGCGTTCGTGATCTCTTCCTTCACAACCTTCAGTGGATCCAGAATGCCGGCGAGGACCATGTCCTCATATTTGTTGGTTGCAGCGTTGTAGCCGAAGGCAAGCATCGTTGCATATTCCCCAACCCGGCCTTGAGCACAAGGATCGTGAATTGTCGCCACACGGTGATATATCTGAAGGTGCGCCTCCCGAACCTTTGCAACTATCGCTTCCCCTGATCTGCCGGTGTTTCCCGCGATCTGGCGCATTGGTTCAGCACAGGAATCTTTGACTATCTGCATTCCCGCTGACACACCAGCCATCAGAGTGTTTGTGCCGGTATAGAACATTTGAGTGACTTCTGAACTCGCGAGCAATAAGGCCAGGCCTCCACCAGGAACCACGCCACTCTCGGCCGCGGCCTTGGTTGCGAACATCGCGTCTTCGACGCGGTCCTTCTTTTCCCGCATCTCCGCTTCGGTCGCGCCGCCCACTTTGATCACCGCTACGCCGCCGGTCACTCCCGAAAGCCTCTGCTCCGCCAGGCGCACCTGGTCCGGATCCGCCTGCTCATCCTTTAGCAGCTTGATGCGCTCGCGGATCTGCTCCGCCCGCCCTTCCACCACCGCGGCCTCACCCTCGCCGCCGGTGATGATCGTCCTGTCTTCCGTGATTACCGCCCGCCGGCAGCGGCCGAAATATTCCGTCGTGATGTTCTCGAGCTTGAGCCCCTGGTCATCGGTGATTGCCCGGCCGCCTGTCAGCGCCGCCAGGTCCTTCAGGATCTCCCGCCGGCGTTCTCCATAGCCGGCAGCGCGGATCGCGCAGCACTGGAACCCGTTCTGGACCTTGTTCTGGACCAGGAAGGCCAGCGCCTCAGGCTCATAGTCGCCGGCAACCACCAGGAGCGGCCGGTCCATTGCACGCGCCACCCTGGCCGCGGCAAGCATTTGCTGCGAGGATCCGATCCTTCCTTCATGAAGCAATAGCACCGGACGATCGAGCGAGCACTCCACGCGATCGATCGCGTTGATGAAGTAATGCGATCGCATTCCCTCAGGTAGCTGCATGCCGTCTGTGACCTCGAGCGTCGTATCCAGGGACCGCGCCGGCTCACAGGTAATTACGCCCTCCTTCCCTACCCGCCGCACCGCCTCTACAACCAGCTTCCCGATCGCCTGGTCACCGTTTGAAGAGATCACAGCCACCTGCTCGAGCATCTCGCCTTCAGCAGGCAGCGCCATTTGCTCCAGCGCTGCCAGGACCTGGCTCAATGCTAGCTTGGCGCCGCGCTCGAGCTCGTCAGGAGTGTGCTTGGCTGCCATCTGCTCCAGGCCGGCATGCACCAGGAACTGCGCCAGCAGCGTGGCGGTCGTGGTGCCATCACCCGCCTTTTGTACTGTCTTCTGCGCCGCCTCGCGGATCAGGTCGCATCCCATCTGTTCGATCGGATCCGAGCAGTTCACATGATCGGCAACCGTCACGCCGTCCTTGGTCGCCCGTGGCGTTTCATTGAACTGGCGCCGGCCGATCACTACCAGGCGCCCTTTCGGCCCCAGCGTGACCTTAACGGTGTCAGCCAGGAGATCCACGCCTCTTACCAACGCCTCGCGGCAGCTGTGCCCGTGCTCGATGATCTTCTTCATTTGGGGGAATGATGCGGCCTTCAGGCCTCTACCGCACAGCGATCTTCAGCCAGGGCCGGTGCCGCCTCATTCTGCTGGTCCGGCTCTCTCTTCCGCAGCCGCCTCTGCTCCTCGAGCATGTCCTTGATCTCCTTCGGGAGATCGATCATGCCCAGCGAGATGATGTTCGAAGCGCATGAATCCTTGCAGGCGTGCTTCTGCACCGGATAGAGCTGCCCGTTCACAACGAACATCCGTATCAGAACGATCCAGCCTGAGACATTCGCTTGCTCCTGCGGCGTCGTCGGCTCAGAAAACTCCTGCTTCTCTCCGCAGAAGTCGCAGATTCGCCGTAAAACCTTGAGCTCCGCCATGTTAGGTCTCCTTTTCGCCTTTTCTTCAGCAAGATCGATAGGGGGTCACGCCCTATTTTTCCTACTAGAAAGTTCCCGCTTGGGAGTGCCGACGGACGATGCTGCGATAGCTTGGGGGTTTGACCCCGGGCCGCCATTGGCCAGAATAGGATCCCCTATTGTGGAATGCTGCCCCCCAGGCGCGCTGTTGCGGGCGCCGCGGCGCCGGATGCCTCGGGTTTTGTTTCGAGAGTTTCTGAGGGGATTGTGGCGGGGGCTGACGCGAATATGCGAAACGGTTTTTGCAGCGTGCGAGCCTTTCGCGCTCAGGCTCTGCTCGAGGGCCGTCGTAATGTCAATTACCTGCGCTCGGGCGGCATTCTGCGGTGTGCTTCCAATCTTTGCCTGGATCATCTGCTGCAGGCCTTCGCGGAATTTGTCAGTGTACTTCTCTGGCTGGAATGGCCCTGCAAGCTCCTGCATGAGCCTTATAGCCATCGCCAGCTCCTGGTCCTTCACCGCGGTGGTATCTGTGCGGAACTCTTCGACCTGGCGGATCTCATCGTTGAAGAACGTGGTGTGCATCACGATCCCATGTTCGCCGGCGCGCACGATCACAATGTGCTCGCGGTTGTGCAGCCCGATCTTCCCTACCCCGACGTATCCAGTCTCTTTCAGTGCCTTGTAGAGCAGCGCGTAGGCGTTCTCGCTGGCCGCGGCGCCAGGCGCGACGTAATAAGAGCTCTCCAGGAACACAGGATTGATGTCAGCCGCTTTTACAAATTCCGAAATGTCGACTGCTTTTGTCGTCTTCGGCGCAACCCCATCGATCTCATCCTGGCTGATCACGATGTACTTGTCTTTCTCGTATTCATAGCCGTTCACTATTTCCGCGCGCGGAACAGCCTTATCCTCATGCGCGCAGTGCAGGACCTGTTTGACGCGTGACTGATCGGCGGCATGGAGCATGTGGAAGCCCACGCTTTCGCGCCTGGCGGCGCTGTGCAGCTTTACCGGCAATGAGACCAGGCCAAAGGTTAAATGGCCCTTCCACACTGTGCTTGCCACCGTGCATTCCTCCTTATCTGTGGTACCGGCGCGATCGCGTTCGAATCCACTTCAACGCTCATCGCTCTCTGGATCAAATCCAGCGCCAGTACAACGCGGCTTTTGTTTTTTTCACGGACCACATAGCCTTCTGTTCCCTCAAGCGGCCCTCGCGTCACCAGGACGCGGTCTCCAACATGAACAAATGCGTGCGGCCGCGGATCATTGCCAGGCCTGGCTGCGGCACGCAGCTGCTCGATCTCTGCATCTTCGAGAGCTTCAGGATGCCCGCCGCTGCCGATGAGGTAGAGAACTCCAGGGATTTCAAGCACGCAGAGGCGATCGTTGCGATCGATCCTGATAAAGATGTATCCCGGGAAAAGTGGAAGCAGCACCAGGGTTTTGCGATCAGACCATTCGCGCTGTTCTTGATACAAAGGAAGGAAGCGATCGACGTTGCGCACAGCCAGGTGATCGGCCACGCGCTTCTCATGCCGGCACCTGACGTAGGCGGCGAACCAGCGGAGATCGCTCATTGCGCTGGATCTCCAGGTCCTACCTCTACGCCGTCATGCGTAAAACGCGCGCTGCAACCGGCGGCAATGAACTTCTTCCGCCATTTTGCAGGGTCGTAACAAACCCAGAGAACCGTGTCACCTTTTTTGGCATTTGAGACTGCATCGTCAAACCAGAAATCTTCATAGGAGCCACGAACGTGTCTCAGATCCACGACTCGGTAAGTAGATAGCTCCGCCATCTCAGTCCCAAAAAGCAAAACCCCGAAGACTCGCGACTGGCCGTGAATCGCGACTCTCCGGGGTTCGGTGGATGCCGGTCTCCCCAGGAGACCAAAAGAATTGTCAGCGCCTAATCTATTCCCGAATCAGCCCAATTGCAAGAAATCTGTGCTCACCCATTGCGTACTCCTTTCACAGACATCACCAGACAATCTATATGGGCATATGGGCCGTTAATAAACTGAATCCCCTGCGCTTTCTCATCGAACGGAACAGGACAATAGATGCAGGCTGCGCCGAAAGGCGTCGGGATGTGATCTTCCGGCGCACAGATAGGCGCATGCCAGTTCTCTCCAAACCATTTCACCCGGTCAAGCATGTTGTTTTTATTCCTGCACACTGAACTTCTGCAGCACGCCATCGAGATAGTGGGCTTCGATCGCCGTCACCACTGAACGGATCATCAGTTTTTCTTTGAGATGGTCCATCACGTTTTGCACCGGCTTTTTTCGCTGCGGATCCGGAAGAGCTTGGAACGTCGACATCGGCTTGTCAGCTCTATGTGACTGCCGACGAACCACACCGATCAACACGCAATCAGCGGCCGCAGCTGTGAGGCTGATCTCGACCTGGAGGAGACCGGTGTAGCCAGGGACCGCGACTGATTCAAGAGCTGAGAGAATTTCTTCCGAGTGGATCGGTACTCCCCGCGGGAATTCGACCAGAGTGGACATAAAAGTCTTTGCCAGGGGGGTGCGAGGGGGGGACACTCAGCACCAAAAACCGTGCATTCCTATTATAAGAAAAAAATTAGAAAGGCCGTAAGTTATTTATTGACAAAAATATAGCTGGCATTTAGGGTTGCGCCATCAAGGTAAGATGTTGGCAAATGCCTCCAACAGCAGCAAAATACGGGACTCGTCGCCCACAAACGTCTGGAAGAGTTAACCGATAGTATCTGTTATCGGACGTTTGGGGACAGTGAGACGATCCCGGAAAAAGGTTGGTTATGTTTCCGGACTCCCCCAGATCGGCTGCTGGCTCAAGCACAAAGCCCAAGCTCTGTCCGCTCGTCTTCATTCATACAAATCCACTTAGTCCACTCCTTCCTTCCCACTCCATCCGCGCTGCCAACATCGCCGCCTTAGTTTCCCTAAGGAGCTCGTTGATGCAAGACACCACGGATGCCAAGAAGATTCTGGCGTACCTGCGTGACATGATCGATCTGAGCCGGCAGCTTCACCGGCCGGACATGGTGGATCTCTACTGCGATGCCTGGGAGGTAGCTGCAACCCAGATCTACGGCGCGCTGCCTCCGCGCAAACCGAATATCGGCCATTATGTAGCGGAACCTAAACCGACAACGCCCCCGGTATGGCGGCACATGATGCTCGCCAAACCTTTCCGAAAGATTATTGCCCGCGACGGAGACACTGAAATCCTGGAATGCGGTCACCGGATCTGGAACTTTGCAGATATTCCCGGAAGCCCGCCGGCAAAACGTCGCCGCTGCGGGGACTGCGCCCGGGCAAACGAAACAAGGAAAGATGCCGGCCGAGTCACACGGCCGCCAGAGAAAGCGGCGGGGTCAGCATGAGAGCGCCTCGTCTCATCCGTGCGGCGCCAGGTGATCTCTACCTGGTGGATCTGGGCAAGCTTATTCCGGTTGCCGCGGTCAACCCGCGCGCTGCTTTTCATATTGCTTCAACCTGCGCCTTCGGCAAGGACCAGGAACCCGGCTTTGAGCATCCCCTGGTCTATCAGCTTGATTCCGATGGCGGGATTTTGGCGGTGTTTGAATGATCGTCATACCGATTCCGCTCAGCCCTAGCCGCTACAACGTCTTCATCGCGCTCGAGGAAAAAAACCTTGAGCGCATGAAGGCGCATGACCCGGCGCAGTTTGAGCCGGCCAAGATGGGCCTGCCTTTTTCCGCCATGGAGCTAAACACGATCCTGATCGGCTACGCCACACAGGATGACATTGAGGAAGCAAGAAAGATGGTAGCCGAAGGCAAAGGACATGAAATCCCCCGCAGGATGTCGCGAGGATTTCAATTCCGCCCAGAGGCTGGAGATTCCGACGGACCTTACAAGAAAGTATGATGCGCACCGTTCATCTCGGCTTTGAAGTTGGCTCTGTTGCCGCGGTCAAGGTCCCGATCCGCCACATGGCAGTGACCGGGCAGACGCAGGAGAGTGGGAAGACGACGGCGCTTGAGGCGCTCATCTCGCGTTCCGGCCTGACTGCGATCGCATTTCTTACCAAGCGTGGTGAGTCCAGCTTTGCCGGCGCCGTGCGCGTGCCCGCGTACTTCCATGAGCGCGCGGATTGGCAGTTCGTGGAATCGATCCTTGAATCCACGATGAAACAGCGGATGAAGTTCGAACGCGCCTGGATCGTTAAAGCATGCAAAGGCGCCCACACGCTCGCCGATGTGCAGAGGAACATCACGGAGCTGCAGGCGCGATCCAAGCGCAGCATGGACCAGGACCTTTACATGCTCCTGGGCGAATACCTCACTCGAGTGGTGCCGCAGATCCGCGCTCTAAGAAAATCCACTTATGTCGGCATCGTTGACGGATCGCTCACCGTGATGGATCTCGTCGACTATCCGGACGAGCTGCAGATGCTGGTGATCAGTTCGACGCTCGAGTGGATCCACAAACTCGCTTCCAACACGATCATCGTGATTCCCGAGGCCTGGAAGTTCATTCCCCAGGGACGCAATACTCCCGTCAAGATCGTGGCGGAGAAGCTGGCGCGTGAGGGCGCTGCGCTGCGCAACTATCTCTGGGTTGACTCCCAGGATATGGCAGCAGTCGACAAGCTCATTCTCCGCGCCTGCGCCGTCTGGCTGATAGGGGTCCAGCGCGAGGCGAATGAGATCAAGCGGGCACTGGCGAACATGCCCGCCGGAATGAAGAAACCGAATGCCGCGGAGGTGGCAACGCTCGAGCTGGGGCAATTTTTTGCCTGTTCAGGACGCGAGATCCGCAAGACGTACGTTCAGCCGGCCTGGATGAATGACACGACCGCCGCCGACGTCGCCGTAGGAAGTCTGGACGTACATCAGGCAGCCCAGATCCCGACGGCTCCCGCTGTCCATCCGGTACCGGAACAAATCACAGAGCCAGTTGCCGGCATAGGTGAGGAGGAAGATGAAATGGAGTGGAAGGAGAAATACGAACAATCGGAGCGCGCGCGCCGTAACCTTGAAGCCGAATTAGCCTCACTTCGAAAAGAATTCTGGGCATTGCGTGATAAGCAAGCCGCGGCCGGCGCAAATGGCTCTGCTCCTGTTTCACCTGAACTGGTAGTTTCTTCTGAGCCCGATCCAGCTCCATCAGAGCAACGCCTGGTGCAGGCCGTGCTCTCGGAGATCCGGCGTAATCCCGTTCTGATCAAACTCTCTCAGGAATTCCCAGTCATTGAGGTGAAGGTCAACCGCACGGTCATGAACCTGGATGACTCTTCGCTCAAAGGCAAGATCGCGCTTTTGATCCACCAGGGTTGGTTTAGCACGCCCAGAAGTTTTGCTGACGTGAAGAAGGAACTGATCCGGCGTGGCATTGATAGCCGCACGGGCAATGTGATTGTCGGGAATGCTCTCAAAAGCTTCGTTGAGACCGGCTTCTTCTTTAGTACTGGTGATGGTTATGAACTGCAGCCAGGCGCGGACAGGCGCGTGGCCGCGCAATAGAGAGAAAGAAAGAGCTGTTGTATGCAGGATCAGGCCCTGGTTGGAGATTCGACTCTGCTTCTGATCGTTGAGGTCACCGGGGAAGATCCGCGAGTTGTTGGACAGTGGGGCGAAATCCTGGAACATGAGCTGGAAAGCGCGTTCCTGCTCCTGCGCGATCTGGCCAAAAAGCGGGAACACCCGCCCAGGGTAACGCTCCACTCAAGAAAGACGGCATCATGAAGCACCTTACGCACAACACCGTGTCGGCTTCGAAGTGGTGCAAGCAGTGCAGCCGCTTCACCCAGCACCACGTCTCTGCCGGCAAGGTGATGCACTGCCTGGAATGTCCAGCACCGGCGGCCGCGGCGGCGCCACGCGCGGGCAAGAAGAAGCCTGTGCAGATCGGTTTTGATTTTTCTGGCGGAACTTGACTTAAGGGGAAGGAAATCACCAGGCCTGGCTCCGCCAGGCAGAAAGGAGCGAGCAGTCAGTTAATAGCCTGTTGTTTAACTGGAGTCCTTCCCCAGGGAGCAGCGCACCCCGATTATGCGCCGGGTTGTGCTGTGACCTCGGGGAAGTATAGACGAACCCGGCTTTCCTTATATCAAGAGGTGCTCTGTGGAATTCAATGAATGCAGAAAATCGGCGGAGTTTGTCAGCCTGACGCCGAAAGGGGCAAGAGTCTATGAACTTGAGGCTGAGGGCATGAGCTTTGATGCCGCGCTCGAAATTGCGGACTCGGAATACTCACGGGACGGTTTGGGGCCCAGACCTGGCGCCGGAGGCTTTGCGAGAGCAGCCGATGCATAGTTTCGTCAATTGGCTTCTGTCGGTGTATGCAATCGCTGCGATCGTCGCGCTGGCTCTCCACTTCATCGGCGTCTTGCGGGAAGTGCGGCGCGGGATCAAGAAGGCGGATGACTCGAACGTCTATGCCGTCTGGGATGCCGGCTTCCAACAAGGCTTTGAGCTCGGTTTTCAAAAGGGCTTTACAGACGGAGAGAAGTGGCACGAAACGGAAGAATTTATCCGGCGCCTGGATTCCTGGCCCCGACCAATCAGGAGGAGTCAATGAGTACTGCTCTTGCCGCACTTCGAAACACAGTTTCGCCACAGCCGCCGGCGCCGCTCGCCGCCGGGCTCACTTCGACTTTAAACCTCCCATTAACCAAGATCGTCCGCTCCAAGATGAACCGCAACGCCGAAGTGGATGAGGAATTCATCAACAGCATCCGCCAGAACGGCGTGGTGGAGCACATCCTGGTCCGGCCGATTCAAGCCACGGTCGAACATGTAACAGAGGCGCGGCCTGATACCCCGTTCGCCGTCGGTGAGCAGATTTACGAGATTGTTTTTGGTGAACGCCGCTGGCGCGGAGCCAGGCTGGCCGGCTGCACGCATATCGGCGCCCAGGTAAGGAACCTGAGTGATGTTGAGGCGCTCGAGCTGCAGATCATTGAGAACGAGCAGCGCGAGAATCTGACGCCGCTTCAGCGTTGTGAAGCCTATGACCGTCTGCGCCAGGAATACCTGAAAGCCCATGCCGGCGAAGCGGATTTTTCCGAAACCAAGTGCGTAAAGCAGGTCGCGGCCCGGGTGAATCGCGAGGCGCGCACGGTCTACCAGGTGCTGCAGCTGAAGCAGTTGGTCTGGCAGGCCCAGGATGCGCTTCGTCACGGCGAGATGGAAGCCAGCCATGCCTATGAGATTTGCCGCCGGTCAGGAGAAGAACAGCTCAAGATCCTGGCCTGGATCCGCGCAGAGACGCTACGCTCTGACGGCGAGATCCCAAGCGTGCGCTGGTTAAAGGGCAAGATCGTACAGATAGATCAGACGGCCGATGAGCTCCGCGAGCAGCAGGCTAGGCTCTCGCAGCCAGGCGCGGGCACTACCACCACGGCGGCCGCTTTTCCTGCTGCTTCTTCCCCTCCCCATACAACTGAGCCTGACAAGGAGAGCTGGCGTTGCGGTATGTGCACCTTTATCAATTCGCCGCGCAACAAGAAGAAATGTCATCGCTGTGGCGCAGAGCGGGGATACGGCGTTGACTATCAGTCACCGGCAAAGGAGCCCGGGCAGACCGAGGCGTTCAAAATTCCCGCAGCGGATCCGCACGAGCGGATTGAGAAGAACTACCAGGATCTCTTCTTTGCGGCTCTGGCCGGCCGGGCCCAGATCAATTCCCGCTTTCTCACGCACGTTATCCCGGACCTGATCTTTCAGGCCTGGCAGAACGGGCAGCCCATTGAGTCATTTGCGCAGAAGACTCTTGGCTGGCCTGCGCCCAGGATTGCCGGCGAACCGCCCATCTATTCGCGTAACGAGGTTCGGCGGTACGCCAAGAAACACACGCGCAAATTTTCCAGCGGCGTTCTGGTAGCGCTGATGGCCATGCTTTACATGAATCCACCGGCTGCGGAGAACCTGGCGCGCCGCTTTAAGGTGAACCCGGAGAAACTGCGCAAGCAGGCAGCCGCGGTTGTTAGCGGGTCAAAGACCCGCGAACGAAGAAAAGGCAAAGCATGAGCCAATCTGAAGGCGGTCCTTTGAACTCACGTCCAGACTTGCCGGAGATGCCCGCACGAATCAAGGCTCTGCCGGTTGATGAGCACGGGTACCCCGTTCCATGGTTTGTCGGTTGGGTAGATGGCAAGCCTGACTATGCGCTTATCGAGTTTGACAAATTTGTGCGAGCTGCTGACGAAAAGCGCTGCTGGGTATGCGGCGAATTCTTGGGAGCTCATCGTGCTTTTGTCACCGAGGCCATGGCTGCCTTTACACGCCTTACGACGGAGCCCCCATGCCATAGCGAATGCGCAATTTTTTCTGTTACTGCTTGCCCATTTTTAACTAAGCGTTGGGTTAGGGCTGGCGAAGAGAACCTTGAGGTCGCTTGGGTATGGATAACCAAAAGCTACAAGTGGGAGACCGATGTTGATTTGATACGTGACATGCATGACGTGCGATTTCGGATCGGGACTTGCAGGAAGGTTCTATTTTATACAGCCGGACGAAAGGCAACGCTCGAGGAGGTCCGCCGCTCAATGGACGCTGCCTTGCGTGTCCTATATGAACACAACGGAAGAGAGGAGTCTCTAGAGAACTTCGCGACCAGGATGAAGTTGAAGTTATCAGGAGTTCCAATTCCAGATGCCTAAGACGCCTCATTATCTTCAGCAACACGGCATCCCCGAACATACGAGTTCGCGGAAACTCCCTGCATTTTGGCTGGGCTATTGTGGGGAGTCTAAAAAGGAATTTCTCTCGCTGATCTGGGTCATGACCATGGTAGGCGCTCTCGAGGAATACGGCGCGGACTCATCTCATATCAGGCGCCGGAGCCAGGAGTATATGGCGCTGATCTTAGGCATTGATCGTTCAACGTTCAATCGGCGGCTGGCTAAATACTCTTTCCCAGACGGCCGCTGGAGTGATGAACGTCTCTGCCGCCACAGCGAGCTGAAGAGGGCTGAGGCGGCCAAACGAGCGGGGCCAGAGGCCGGCCCGGGAAATTCTGGCCCTGCTCCACAACGCCGGGCCCGCCGACAGATCAAGCGCGTCCATGCTTTCTTTCACAAGAATGCCAGCTTCGGGCAGGCGCAGCTCTATTCACTGAACATGTCCCAGAAGCTGAAGCCCAAACTGGAGAAAAAGGCTGGCAAAACCACCAACGTGGAACTGGCCGCCGCGGCATTCGGCGAGCAGTGGTTTGATCGAACCATGGACGGCGTGAATAACTGGAAGGATGTCCCCGGATGGATCTGGCATCCCAACCTGCCGGACGCTGATAAATGTTCCTGCCAGGCTGGACAAATGGGCCTGCATCCTGGGGAGTGCCAAAAGTGCAAAGGCACAGGAACCATCATCTATAAGGATCCGCTGCCGGATTACGGTCGCAATCTCATCACTTTCCTGCTGCTGAAGGGACTGAAGCAACGCGGATCGCTGGTCATCACACAGGAGGCGATCGCCAAGGCCCTGGGCATGGACGTCAACACCGTGGCCAAGTATGAGGACAAGCTGGAAGCGCTGATGATCATCCGCTGCATTCCCGGCGCCGTCCATCGTGACTGCCTGAACTGCGCGATCAACTACGTCGACCATTGCCCAAAATGCGGATCCAACAGCGGCCCAATCACCAGGCGCGATCCACACAAGATTCTCTGGCTTCCCGATCGGCTGATGGATGAAGAGATCGTTCAGCGCGAATGGAACCGGTTTAACGCGCTGCGAGAGAAGATCCGGGACCGTGAGATCTTCAAACGCGCTGAAAGAATTGAAGTGGCCCTGCTGAAGGAATGGCGCGGCCATGAGCACTCGCTCGAGGCTTTCTGGAATGAGATGCGGCGCCGCCTGGCGGCCGAAAACCTCAATAAGAGCGTCATCGACGTTCTATTTCCCTTCTTCCGCGAGTGAGTTCCCCATTTTTGCAGCGAGTTGGCTATTGGAGCGCCAGCGAGTGAGGAGAAGTGTGCCCTGGTGCGCTTTTTCGTGAAAGCCGCATGAATACAGGCGTTGGAGAGTGAGCTGAAAAAAAAGGACGCCGGCGAGGCTTGATCAAGGTAAAAGATGTTGGCTCGCCGGCGGTGTAACTTAAAGCGATTCTAATGTTTGCGCCCTCAGAATGCTAGTTATCCCTAAAAATTAAGCGCAAAAGCGGGAAATTGGCTGTCCATCTCCGCGAGCCTGTTGAAATCGTTTCAGGTTGTGACGATTTTAGGGGCTAGGAGAGTGCGGTTTTTCCGGGTATTGTGTGACGATTTTCCGGTTATGGTGTGCGAAAAATAGGGGAAACGCTCTTAAGACTCTTCTTTAGAAAAAGAAAGTAGAGAAAACCAGTAGAGATGTCCGCAGCCTTCCTGTGGATAACCTTCTGTGGAAAAAGGTTGCGCGCTTGAAGTCGCGCGCCTCTTTCTACCGGAGGGGGAAGGCAAGAGCCACTTCCCTTCTCGGATACACGTGCCCCCTCCGGACCACCCCCAGACCATAAAAAACCTTTCTCTGAAGTGTGAAAAGCACGCAGAGGGCCAGGAGCCTTCAAGCCCAAAGACTCCAGAAGCGATTCAGGAAAACCGGGGGAAGAAAACCGTGAAGACCAGGAGCTGCTCGGGCAGGCTTCTTTCCTAAAGCAGCGGGGAGTCTAACTGCGCCGGCCAGTACTTGCATAACGTCAACTTCGGCCAGCACGCGGATCCGGCCGGCCGGGGCTGCCACGGCACAAATTCTGCTGTTCAGCAGCGCATCAAAAGGTGCGAGAGATCAGTACCGGGCAAAACCCATAAAATAACCCTTGATTCCCGGCGAAGGAATCACGACAATGATTAAGCCCGCTCGGCAGCGGGCTTAAAAAATTTGCTTGGTGTTGGGATTAAAAGACAAGCCCATCCTAAGACGGCTATCCCAACCAAGTCAAGGAAGTTTTGAGGGAGTTTCCTGTCTCCAACTGGAGCCAGGTATGCCCCTCTCCGGCCAAGGTGTATTCACCACCAAGGCCAGAGAGGAACCATTCCACAATTAGCAGACGGCGTATGCCGTCACGGTGACTAACATGGAAAAGAAAACGATCTTTCGTCGCTCCGATAATGGCCAGATCACAACTCAGAAGTACGCGGAAAAGCATCCGCGCACGACTGAGAAACAGCATGTCCACGTACCTGCCCCTAAACCCGGTAAGAAATAGGGACAGCAACCATACCACCGGAGGCTGGAGTTGTTCCAGCCCCGTTAACTCAAGTATAAACACTATCCCCCGCCAGAGCATCGGCGGGTTTTTGCCATGACTCTAGTAACTTGCCTTTGAGTACCGTATAAGGTACACTCTTTTTGTGGTTGAGAAGCACAAACAGTCCGAGGGCGGTGAGAATCCAGAGGCAGACCTGCAAGGCAAGCGCGTGAAGGCTGTCTTTTACCGTACCGAGGCTGGTGGTGAGCCTGTGAGGGAATGGCTGAAAGAGCTTCCATCTCGTGAAGACCGCAGGAGAATTGGCGAAGACATCAAGACTGTTGAGTTCGGCTGGCCCGTTGGAATGCCAGTCTGCCGTTCCGTGGGCGGTGGCATTTATGAAGTGCGATCAGCTTTAACTCAGAATCGCATCTCCAGGGTGCTGTTCTATTTCGACAAGAACGGACGAATGGTTCTCTTGCACGGCTTTATCAAGAAGACCCAGAAGACACCGGACGAAGACCTGGAATTAGCGCGGCGAAACAAAAAAAGGCATGAGAGGTTGCAATGAACACAAATAAGAAAAAGACCCGCGGAATCGATCCCACTGGTTCCACTTTTGATAGCTTCCTCGAAGAAGAGGGACTCCTGGAGCAAGTTGAGGCTGTCGCGGTCAAGCGTGTGCTTTCATGGCAGCTGGCTCAAGCGATGCGGCAGAAAAAAAAGACAAAACAGGCCCTGGCCAAAGAGCTCAAAACGAGCCGCTCTCAGCTCGATCGTCTGCTCGATCCCCAGAACGTAGCCGTTTCTCTGGACACCATCACGCGCGCAGCCCAGGCCCTGGGCAAGAGGATCATTATTCGGATAGCTGATGCGAAAGCAGGGTGAAGATGAATTTTTAGATTCTAGAAACTGAGCCCGGCGCAGTGCTCAAAAACGGGCGAGAAAGAGAGCAAGAGAGTGAGAACGCAGAGTAGGCTGCTTTACCTATTACTAACCTTTGGCCTGGGCCTGTCAGTGCAGGGCCAGACCCCATCACCGGTGCCAGCTGCACCAGAAGAGATCACCACGATTCTTCCTGCTTCGCTCACCCCGGAGCACCAGGCGGTGATCACCGATTTGAACAACCGTTCTGCTGCATGGGGCGCAGGGCATATGGTGACCTTTTCCGGGGGCGAGATCAAACAACCTATAACTCTCTACGATAAAACCGGCAAGTTGGAATTCACCTCATTCCCTGATATCAAGGACGCTAAAAAAACCTTCGCCATGGATGCCGTGGTTGCAAAATCAGGCAATGCCATCCTGGCCCTGTCGGCTGTCAACGGTGATGGCGGTGTAGCTGACATGATTGCTGAAATGGACGCGAACGGAACACGCCGGATCGTTCGCACCAACCCGTTCTATCCGTATCTGGTTTGCTCCATGGATGATGGCACGGTCTGGAGTTACGGCATACAGGGCAACGCAGCCAGAGACGGGGAAGACAAAACAAATTATCCCATGCTCCGCGAATTCAGCTTAGACAAAGGCGAACTCCGGACTGCCCTGGGCCGCTCGACAGTCAAGCCACCTGCCGGGGTACATCTGCTTGGCAACCATGGCAACGAGGCTTTCCTGCGCTGTGACTCCAAGCGCGTGATCCTGGTGAGTATCCCCACCAATGAGCTGATCGTCTACGATCTCGCCCAGAACCAATTAACGCGCACACCTTTAAAATCCTTGCCGGAAAATTTTCATATCAACGGTCTGGCACTCACCGATTCAGGCGACATTTATGCCAGCACGCTGCGTGGTGGGCAAGGAGCGCTCACTGGAATGCTGCACTTAGAGCAAGATGCTCAAGGCGCGCATTGGAAATCAGTGACCATGGTAAAGGCGCAACCTGGGAAGCCCTTTTATCTGCTCGGGGCCGATGGTGACCACCTGGTCTACTCCCGTGGCAGAGATAACGCAACTTCGTTCTGGCTGAACCCCAAGACGGGGGTGAAATAGGTGCTAACCGTTTTCACAACGTTGTTACTCTTCACATCAGCATCCATCATCGATCGATCTGGGCAGCAGGTGACATCAACTTTTGCTGGCGTCACTGCCAACGCCCAAACGCGGGATAGGTTGCTTCCCAAGTCCCCAACCGTTGCCGACTTGTTGTTGCGAAACTCTGATGTCTCTAAAAGTCTAGGCATCAGCCAAGGACCACGGGGAAGCAGTTGTCCATCCGGCGGGATATGCGCACAACCTGGCAGCACCCAAGTAAGTGGCATTGAATGCGATGATGGCGCGGACTGCGTAGCCGACGCATTCAATCAAGGAACTTCCACGGCACCCGACGCCAGGGATTGGGGAACAATGGAAACCTACGTGTGCCCGATTTGCTGCGTGAGTTGGGTGCGTTGCCCGATTGACTTCGTTCCGCCCCCACCGCCGCCCCCGGATCCAGGTGGAGGAGGTGGTGGAGGTGGTGGAGGTGGTGGAGGTGGTGGAGATGAACCTTGCGATCCCGACACTGACGTTGACTGCGAAGACCCTTGCGATGAATTCGCTATCATCGGAGGCCCGCTTGGAACGGTCCTGGTTGCTGAATGCGAATTGAGCAGAAGGAAGGTCCCCACGCAGGCTCCGTCCGGGACCACCAATGGGAAGAAGATTCCTTAGTCCCGGCTTTTAAATGCCCAAGCGAGCTACCCTGGCGTTCATGCTCTCCAGGGCTCGCTTGGTTTCCCGGAGGTCATCGACCAGCTTGATGAGGCGTTCCGAAGAAATGTCTGTGAGCTTAAAGAGCGGCGTGCCCGTGCCCGCGCCAGCCGGCGCCGGATGGTTTTCAAAGACGATTTGCTCCGGCCGCTGTTGTAGCAGCGAGCCCATGGCGGCAAAAATCTCGCCCAGCCGTTGGGCCTCTGCTTCAAGGGCAGTCAGTTTCGTCTGCAGATCTCTGCGTTCCAGAACAAGCCGGCCGATGACAGCAGCCTGGTCTTCTTGCGTCATAAAATATCCTTCCAGCCCGTTAGCGGGCAGGGATAAAGCAGGGTTAAAAGAGCCCAGATCTTAGGGAAATGCCGGGGACCAACAAACTCAGGAGGTCGATAGAATCAGAGTATGTCCAGCCAAACTCAAAATCCGGTAGGCGCTACAAATCCAGCTGTTGAAGCCAAGCTTAACTCCTGGAAGGCTCGCGCAATCGCGATATGGCGCTATTTACTCGCCGGCGCTGCCTTGATCGCTCTCACAATGGTCTATCACGAGAGCAATGGGTTCAGAGGTGATATTTCGTGGACTAACTGGCTGCTGTTGGGTTTCATAGTGTTAGTTCTTACTTCCGCAGTTGAAACGCTGATTGCTAGCGCCGTCGCGAAAGGTATCGCTAAGGCGAAGGAACTTGAGGTTGAGCAACTAAAACGCTCCGCTAAGATTGCTCGATTCTAGCGGGTGCTCCAGCTTCTTCTTCTGCGGAATGTATTTTAGGGCCTCTGGTGTTCAAAGATTTGTACTTTTGGATCTCGTGAGCGCTCTCGATGCTTTCCTTCAAAAAAGATTGATACTGTTCAGGCGGCATTTGTTCAGTGAGGATTGCCAGCGCTGTCAATCCGACCTGATGAATAAACTTCTTGTCAGCGTTATCTAAAAACTGCGCCAGCAGTTGTTCATTCTGATCGATTTGCGCCTGATTTACCACTTATGCATCACCTTGGTGATAATGGCTGTGAGAGCACCGCTCCCGAGCAAAGCTTTCCCATAATGTTGGACTAGCTGTCGTCCTGCCCAGCTCGCGGCTTGCCCCGCAAGGCTCGGTCCTGCCGCAGTAGTCGCAGCAGCTCCACCAAAGCCTGTGCCGCCGGCCACGGGCACCAGGGAAGGACCAATAAGGGCTTCCGCTGCGCCAGCCGCTGGCCCAGCTCCAGCAACCGCCAAACCTGCAGCAGCTGAGGCCTTTAGTCCTGCCTTGCCGAATTCTTTCAACTCATAACGCTGGTTACGAGATTTTTCTGCCGCATCCAAAGCCGCATAGACTCGCTGATGGGCCTTCTCCTCTTCGAGCGGGTCCTGGAAAATGACGCCATTCTTATCGCGGATGATAGGGTAACGGATGCTTCCATCGGGCTGGACGACGGCGTGGCCAGCACTATGAAATGTATTCTCCTCTGAAGGTAGAATGTAATTAACCCGCCCGTTGTTGTAATCAACCGCTTTCTTTACTCCAGGTTGCTGCTCCACCGCGAAGTTGTTTTGCCGCATCGCGGGAACGTCGTCAACCGGGACCTGCTGCTTCTGCCCTTGCGGTCCCACCATAGAAACCCTGTGCAGCTGGGCCTGGCTGAAGTCGAGCGTTACCGGCGCCGACTGCGTAGAGGGCTGGGAATTAGACTGTGCGGACGATTGAGCACCTGGTTGAGCCTTTGCTGGCGCACTCGTCTGTGTCTGAGCACTCGGCTGGGCCATTTCTATAGGAATCGATTTACTGAAATCCAGCGTTACCGCGCCACTGCTCATTGCACAACTCCCAGATCTTGCTTGCCATCACTCCAGTGCAATTGGCCGTCACTGCCTGGCACCTTCATGGTGGCGCCGGCTGGAGCTGGAGCCGCTGCTTTACCTCTAAACTCTCCAGGAACATTATCCAGCCCATATCCGTATTGGCGATCCAGGAATTTGTTTGTCCCAATGCGCTCCTTCACCTGCGAGCCGACGGCCATGCGGGCTGAATCGATTGCAGCCTTCATCTGCTCCGGACTGTGGGAAGCAGCAAAGCTATGCAGGATCTCCAGACGCGCTGAATCTGATCCCTGGCCTCCACCCATGACTTTTGCGTAGTCGTCGGCAGCACCGATTGCTGTTTGCATGAAACCGGCCATCTCCGGGTGCCCCTCAGCATAGCTTGTATAGTCAGCCATTTTATTGAACGCCGGAAATTGGCCGTTGGGCAGCTTGTTATAGTTGGCCTGAAGCTGGTCCAAGGTTCCATGTTTCGCGATGAGCGAATTGGCAGACGCAAAGAACGTATTCTGTGCTGGTGATTTAGCGACATTCTCAGCAATCAGCTCATCGGCGGGGTTGTACTTCGGATTTTCAGCTTTTGCCGCGGCGATCGCGTCCATCAACCATTTAGTTGTCATGCCCCGTGTCTTCAGATCCGCGATCGTCACATCTCCAGTGTTCAAAAGGCGCCCAGCAGCCTTCGGGTCTCCCTGCTTTGCCGCCTGGTCCGCGTTGGCTTTTTGGATCTGGTCCTGCTGATGGAGTGCATGCGCGGTTACAGCCTGAGAGAGCAGCCGCGCGGAGCGGACCTTATCCTGCGGAGTAGTAGACGGATCCGTGATTTTGTTTTGTAACAAAGCAATCGCCGCGGAAGACTTCTCTGCGGCCATCTCGCCCGGTTCATTTTCCATTTTAAAGAGCGGATCCGCGGCCTGCGCGGCTGACTTAGCCTTTGCTTGCTCTTCCTGGAACTTGGCCATTGTCTGCTGGTTATTCACCCGCGAGAGGATCTGTGACTGGACCTGGTTATCGAAGACAAAGAAATCGTATCCATTGACGGCCGAACCCTTCTTCATCACATCGAGTTTGCCCTGGGCCGCCTGAATTGCCGGATCTTTCTCACCATCCGGCAGAACACCTTTGGCTAAATTGATCTGGTTCTGCAAATTGGTGATCACCCCAGCAGCCAGCTCGATCGGAATATTCACCTTGCGCAGCTGGTCATATCCGAAGCCGTAACTGGTCCCGTTGCCGCCTACCGTGTCATCGTGAACCGGAATCACAGTATGTCCCACCAGGTCGCCGCCGGCCTTCTGGTCGATCGCATTCATGTGAGCATCGGTGGTTTGCCCCTGGACGATCGGCACCGCGAACAGCGGATTGACATGCAGAACGTTGACGTAAAGGTCATAGAGCGCCTTCTGGTTGCCGATCACCATGTTCTGATGTTCCACCGGCGCGTTCATCTTGTTGATCTCGGTCTGGGCGATCGTGGCATTGGTCAAAGCTTGCGTGTGCTTGAGTTGAGCATCGGCAAGGGCCCCGGCGCGCGTGCTTGCCGCTTCCTCGAGCTTCATCTTCCGTTCTTCTTGCCGCGCCTGGATCACCTCTCCCACGCCGCCCTCGCGGCCCCCAGTGGCGATCGACTTTCCGAAAGCATCCATGCCCAGGAAAAGGCTCTGCAACATGTTGCGCAGGCCTGCGTGCGGCGTCCCTGGCTGCACGGCTGGAGTACTTGCAGCCGGCGGCTGCACATCCGCAGGCTGCTGCCCTGGGATATTCCCCGCCGCGGCCGCGGTGGGGCTGGCCGCCATCGCGGTTGGTCCTGGAGCTGGCCTGGCAATGGAGACAGGCGGAGCCTCAGCTCCTTCGGCTGAAGGTGGAGGAGCAGCGTCAGAGAGTCCGCTGATACCGGAAAGAATATTGTCGTCCATGGGTTAACTCCGCAATCGCTATTGAGGTTTGGCGCCAGCGAAGGTGGGCTTTAAAGCCGTGTATCCGCCCACGGCTGCGGTACCCAGGCCCGCAATGCCGGAAAGCAGGCCGCCGAAAGCCTGCATGCCGGCAACCTTGCTCTGCGTGTATGCTTTCGAGAGTTCGCCTACCTGCCCGGCCGAGCTCGTTTCAGCGCCGGCCATCCCGACGGGATTTTCTGCCTGCGCCACGTTCGTCAATCCGGAGATCGCGCGCCAGTAGTTCTCATCCTTGAGCAGGCCGCTCTGGATATCGATGTTGCTTTCTTCCCTAGCGCCTTCCGTCGCTCCCTGGCCGGCGATCTGTCCTTTGATCTGCGCGCCCACGCCAGTGCCCAGCGTTGCGCCTCCGTGGCTGGCAAGGTAAGCGTTGGCGGCCGTCTGTGCCGCCGCGGTGTTCGCCGCAACCGTATCGCTGGCGCTGGTCTTCATCAAGGCCAGCGTCTTGGGATCAAATCCCTGGGGATTGGCGATTGCGTCGGTGAGCCGATTCTTAACAGCGTCAAGAATTTCCTGCTGGCCAGCAAATGCTTTGTTGAAAGATGAAGTAAGCGTGTTGGTGAACGCAGCCTGGGCCTGCTCGGTGGATTTAACGGTTGAATCGCCACTGCAGCACATTACTGGACCTTCCCTTCTGCGGCCATCATTCCGGGGGAAAGATCCGTCAGGCCTGATTTCACCGTGTAGAGTTCACGGTCTTCTACCGTGAACCCATGCGCCGCGGCCCACATGGCCACGGGAATATTGCTCTTGGTGAGCGTATCGATCTCATTGATGTGCCAGATGGCAGCAAAGCCTTTCAGGCAGGGCAGCATCGTCTCCAACGCCGCCAGATTCTGCTCGCGCGTGTTCTGCGGATTAAAGCCGAGAAAGGCGATCCGCATGGTCAGATAGACCGGAATATAGAGCCGTGGAACGCCTTCTTCTTCCACCACGAGCACCGTTGCCGTGGGATTGTTCTCCTTCATGCCGGCCTTCAGGTCCTTTTCCGGAATTTGCGGATTGGTGGCCGCCCACCGGGCAAAGGCCGGCGCATCCTCAGGCGTGGCGAAGCGAAATGTCATGTTCCCCATGGCTGCTCATGCCGCCTTTTCGGTTTTTGCAAACGTTTGCAAAAACCCCGGAGGGCCATTCCGGCCTTGTGCGAACGTTTGCACAGGAACCAGACGGTCTTTGCGGCGCCGCCGTCCCGGAATGGGAATCAGTGGTTTCTGCGTCGGTTTTAGCGCTTTCTTCATGCTTTTTACTGGGAAATGAGCGCCCGGCTGAGCCCTTCGCCCAGACCGATGTCTGAGGATGCGCTGGCATTGTTCTGCTGCAATGAGAGCTGGGTTGGCGCCGTGGATTGGCCGGACGTAAAGATGATCGGTCCCTCGCCGTTCACCGCCGCCAGGCGCGAGGTCCCGAGTGAAGGGTTATTCACCAGGACCGAAGTTGTCTGGTACGTTGGATCCTGCGCCGGCGTGGGGGTAACGAACTGCACGCGATACTGAAATTGCCCGTTCCCGAGCGCTCTGCGCGTTACATTCAACGGCGCCGCTGAATCCACCACCGGAGGCGTCGTCTTTACCCGGAGCTGCTGGATCTGGGTTCCATGGAACGTATTCGTCGGAGCCAGGTTCACCGGCTGATTCGGCAGCTCGGTGAGTGACGCCATCCGCTGCACGTCGACGTCAAGATATTCCGGATACGTCTTTGGAAGTGGGGCTTGCATACTTAATCCGTGGTGTCATGCTTGAGCGCAAGGCCAAAGATCGTGCTGGCGAAGTTCTCCTGAGGGAAGCTGATCCTCACCTGCAGATGATGCATCAGAAGCGAGTTCCTCATGCTGGGAATATCGTAGAGATTCCAGTTCCTCTGCATCAGCGTGGTTGATGGCGTGGCGCCCAGCGGCGGCTCTTCCTGAAAATATGGAATCGTGGCAAACCCTGGTCCGGTCGATCCGGTGATCTCATTTGCCAGCACCGCGATCGCCGGGACGGTGCCGCCGGCGGCAAAATATCCGGCAACGTAGTAGACCGGAACCAATGGCTCCAGCGGCTGGCTCAAAACCATGTTGCCGATGGTGACAAAACAGTTGGTGTAGTTCTGCCCTTCATCCTGCACCGAGGTCAGATCACGTCCCAGGATGAATCCCGCGGCGGTGGCGCGGCCGGCACAGAGCGTGTAATTTCCAACCGAGGTCTCAATGCTTCTGAGCGCCTTGATCCCGCCAACGGGCTTGTACATCGGAGACCAGGCCTGCACGTTGAGACCATAGCGCAGGATATTGGCGGATCCATCACAGAGGAAGAGTCCATTGTCCAACCCATTGCGGTGCGTGGTCAGATAGCTGGCATTTTCGGGAAAAGCCTGGACCAGATCACCGATGAACGCGCTCAGCTCGGTTTTGCTGTTTACGTTCAAGCTGAAGACCTGGCCTGAGGTGAGCAGCGCCGTGATCGTGTCTCCGTCTTTGGTCACGCAGTTGGGCGAGCTGATCCCGAAATTATCGAGCAGATCGAGCGAGTAGTAGCTCAGCGTCGTCGGGCCGCCGGTAATGATCTTGACCGCATCTTCCAGCCACACCAGCAGGCCCACGCTGGTACCCGTGAGTGCCTGCACCTGGCCGGGGAAGGTAAAGACGTTGGCCGGCGGCCAGCAGGCGTTCTGATCGCCATTATCAACTTCAGGGCCCGCGGTGAAATAGACCTTGCTGCCGCTGATGCCCCAGAGCCGGCCGTTCCAGGCCACGATGAAAGCGATCGCATCGGCAGCGGGCGAATGGGTTCCCGTCTGCCCAGGCGGCGGATCACTGAGCAACGCCGTGCCCAGCGGAATGATCAGTGAGGCGTTTAAAGCCGAGTCGGCAACGTTGTCGGTGAAGGTCCAGGTTCCACCGCCGGTGTTGTTCACCACGCTGCCGGCATAGTCAAAGGTGGATCCTCCGTCACGGGTGCGGTAAATGTCTACGCTGCTTACATCTGCATTTGTGCTGAAAGCCCCGCTGAGCGCATAGCTGTACGCTCCAAAAACCGGCCCGGTTGAAGCCGTTACCGGAGATCCATCAGAACGGTGATAGTAGCCGCCAACCACCGTGGGCGCCTGGGTTGAGTAGACATACATGTACTGATAGCCGGAATAAACCGTCTGCGCGCCCTTGTTGCTCATGCACGTCCAGCTGAACGTGCCATCGGTGGTGGTAGCACCTATCGTGGTCGACCAGGTTGGCTGCGTTGCACCGGATGTTCCGTTTGAAGCCCTCTGCTGGATGTTGCCGTTGCTATCAATGATCACTTGGCCGATCTGCATGCCAGGGAAAGTGGAGCTGGGCTGCCATTGAACCGGTGCGCCCAGGTTGAACCAGCTCTGGCTGCCATCAGCGGTCGCGGTATTGAATGAAAGAGACCAGTTGGGAACGGTAGATCCAGAAGTTCCGCCGCCAACAATCGCCTCCTGGACATTGCCGTTCGAATCCATCAGTACCGCCAGGTTGGCGTAGCTGGTGTTGGGCTGCCAGAAGGTTGCGTTGCGCGTGGTAACCGCCGCAAGAGTGGGTGCGGCGGCCGGCGCCGGGATCCCCATCCCGTGCAACGCGCCGCCGGTTGTGTCATAGCGCTTCTGTCCATTCGCTGTGCCATTGGCGATATAGAGCTGGTCCTGCACCATCTCCGTGAACGCCTGGTTGGCATTGCCTTTGGTCCACAGCGTTGTGATCGTGGTGGATGAAAATTTCGCCACGCGCTGGTTTGAATCAAACAGCGGAAAGACTGTGCCGGCGGAATTCCGGTGTCCCATGAACTGATTGATGATCTCACTGCCCGCCAGCTGCTGCGAGCAGAAGCGGCTGAAGCCCGGCCGCCGCTGGAGCTGGTAAGTATCAATAAGCTCCATGTCCTGCCCGTCAATCAGCGCATCGGTCATCAGCATGACTTGCATGCCGAGTACCCGCAGCGGCGCAAACAGGGCGCTCCTGCGGGTGTAGAGCCCGGTGCGGAAATACTGGATGACGGTTGGCTTGTGAACAGGCGGCATTGTCTGCGGTTAGTTCTGTTCTTGCTCTGAGGCCTGGTTCTCCGGCCTGTTGGCGATCGCCTTCTTGGCGAAAAAGCAGGCCTCTTCCAGCTTGGTTCTGACGAGGGCAAGCTCCCGGCCGTTCACTGGAATCAGAACCAGTAAGACTTCCAAAAGATCATCAAATGCGTTGGCCACACTTGCAGCTGCTGCCAGACCTTTCTCATTGAGCCGGTGTACCTGAAATAGTGGATCCATAATTTCTCCTCTTGCGTTCAGCGCATCAGCGGCGCCAGCGGCACCAGGCCCTGGCTGTTGGCCTCACGCTCCTCACCCTGCATGGCGGAAGCGATGGCCTGTTGCGCCACGGCAAGCTGTGTTCTGACCTCCGCGTCAGCCACTCCCTTGGCAAAGCGGAAAGCATAGGTCAGGCCAACCTCATTCAGAACATAGCCAAGATCGTCTGGCCAGGCAAAGACCGATTGCGGGTTGGTAAGTTTGGGCGCGCGCTGCTGATAAAAGGCGTTGATCTGAAAGTTGTAGCTGCTCACG
>Ga0126379_10000102_pt1 | contig 40330 bp, 27 predicted proteins | sample PanSoiMetPlot_24_FD_92640 | JGI IMG/M metagenome (GOLD analysis project Ga0126379, IMG submission 92640) | Tropical forest soil microbial communities from Panama - MetaG Plot_24 | ecosystem: Environmental > Terrestrial > Soil > Tropical forest > Bulk soil | place: Panama | collected 2016-02-17
CTATTACGCTCCGAAGGCCTACGGCATCGCCACTCCTCAGGATCGAGAGAATCAACTCGTGGAGGCCATCCGCTCGGATGCACCGCGTGTCGACTTTCCTATCGCGCTGGAGACTTCGTATTTTCGAATCAGCGATACCAACCTCTTTGTACCCATCGCGGCCAAGCTCGGGACCAGCGAACTGCGATGGGCAAGCAAGCGTGGACGCCGTCAAGCCACGTTTGACTTCGCCGCCGAGGTCCGTGAGAGCTCATCGAATCGAGTTGTATCGGCCTTGCGCGACACCATCGCCATCAGCCTCGATGGTGACCGCTTCCAGCAACTGCAACGGCACCCGCTCTTATATCAAGGTGGCATGGTTCTTGGGCCGGGAAGTTATCGCTTGAAATTCGTGGCTCGCGAGAACGAGACCGGCCGCCTGGGAATGTTTGAAGAGAACCTGGAGTTGCCGGCCATGCCGGCGGACAAGCTCGAGATGAGCTCGGTTCTGCTATCCAGCCAGTTGGAACCGGTGCGCGACGGTCTGGAGGTGAAGAAGCGCAGCCTGGGCGCGGGGGCCAGGTTACAGGTCATGCCGACGGAAATTTCCGGGGAGCGATTGGTCCCCAGCGTAACGCGGGTATTCACCACGGACCAGAATTTGTACGTGCTGTTTCAGGCGTATTCACCACTCACGGTGGATCTCGAGAAACTGCGAGCCGGACTCGTTCTGTTTCGCAACGGCGAATGGTCGAGTGAAACGCCTTTGGTAGAAGCGGCGGAGACGGACGCCAAACGACGCACGGCTTCCTTTCGCATGAGCGTTCCACTGGCCAAGCTTTCCACCGGAGATTACGTGTTGCAGGCTGTCGTGGTCGAAGAAGGCACGGATCAGGCAGCATTCGCCCAAAACACTTTCCTGCTCAAGGGAGCCGGCGCCGAATCGGCCTTGGTGGCTAAGCCCGAGGCCAAGCCGGATCAGTGAAGACCTCTCTATCTCGCGCCTACCCCGTGCTCAGCGGGGCCGCAGCGTAACGGGCCGAACCAGGCTGGGTGTGCTGATTGCATCTTTGAGGGATTGAAAAATGACGAAGCGGATCGAACTCTTCTCAATTCTCGCGTTAGCGCTGGTGTTCACTGGCTGCGGTCTCGTCAACGGCGGAGGCGGACGACCGGTCATGGGTATCTCCACGACTTCGCTGCCCAGTGCAGTGCAGGGCATGGCTTACAGTGCAGCATTGCAAGCCATCGGTGGCAAAGCGCCATACACATGGAGTATGTCGGGGACCATGCCTACAGGCGTCGTGTTCAACAGCAATGGAAACATTGCCGGGACGCCAACCGCGCTGGGTACCTCGTCCTTCTCGGTTCAAGTGACAGATTCGAGCAGTCCCCAGCTCACCGCGCAACTGCCCTTGAGTATTACCGTGAATCCCGTCCTCTCCATCACCACTACGCTGCTGCCCAGCGGCCTGACCGGCAACTCTTACAAGACCAAACTGAAGTCCAATGGCGGGGTGTCGCCGGTTAGCTGGACGATCGTGAGCGGGTCGCTTCCTGCCGGACTGACCATGGACGCCGGCGGAACCATCTCCGGCACACCTACGACCGCTGGCACATCCGGTTTCACCGTGCAGGCTACTGACGCGAGCACGACGCCACAAGCACAACAAGCGGACTTCACCATCAACATCGGTACACCAACGCCGCTGTCGATTACCACCACCTCACTCCCCAACGGCATCGTGAATACCGCTTACAGCGCGACGGTGCAATCGACTGGAGGAATACCTCCCATCAGCTGGAGCATAACCACTGGGGCGCTTCCTCCCGGGCTGACCCTTGACCCGAACTTCGGAGTGATCTCGGGAACGCCAACCACTGTGGGGACAACGGGGTTCACCGTGCAGGCTGCAGATTCAAGCACACCTCAACAAACCGCTCAGGCGGCACTGAGCATTACCCGCACTGTAGGCCCGCTGAAGATCACGACGACCTCGCTGCCTGCGGGTACGGTCGGCAACGCTTACTCCGCGTCTCTGCAGGCCAATGGAGGAACGCCGCCGATCACGTGGAGTGTGAGTGTGGGCTCTCTGCCCGCTGGGCTTACCCTGAACGCCTCCACCGGTGCGATTACCGGGACACCGACGGCTGCCGCAACAACCGGCTTCACCGTCACTGCCACGGATACCAGCGCTCCGGTGCAGAGCGCGCAGCAAGCCCTCAGCATCATCGTTGCCCCGCCAGGAAACAACGACGCCGAACTGTCAGGCCAATACGCCTTCTTGTTCCAAGGTTTTGACGCCAGCGGACCGGTCGCCATCGCGGGCAGTTTCGTAGCCGATGGTAAAGGCAATTTGACCAGCGGCATCGAGGACATCAATCGAACCTCAGGCGTGTCCGCGGGTATGGCCTTTAGCGGAACATACCTGGTCAATGCAGACAGTCGGGGCACGATGACGCTCAGCAACACGCAGGGCACCTCTACCTTTAGCTTTGCCCTGGGATCGATTGTCACCGGTGTGGCAAGCCTGGGTCATGTTATTGAGTTCGACGCCACCGGCACCAACGTGGCTGGCGTGATCAAGAAGCAAGACACAACAGCCTTCTCTTCGGCCGCCATTTCCGGCAACTACGCGACAGGAATGAGCGGTGCGGGACCCACCGGTCTCGCATTTTCCTTGGCGGGTAGCTTTACCGCCAACGGAGCTGGAACCATCAGCGCCGGAGATATGGACACCAAAGGAGTCGGCCTGGTCGCGGCCGACACGCCTTTCACCGGAACTTACACGGTGGCCGCCACAGGCCGCGGAACGTCGACCTTCAGCGTCGGCACAGCGGTCATCAATCAGGCGTTCTATGTTATTTCCGCGAACGAACTGATGATGATCAGTACAGATCCGCTTTCAGCCACCAATGCCATTTATGGCGGATCGGCGTTAAAGCAAGCTGCGGGCTCCTTCACCAATGCTTCCCTGAACGGCGCCAGCGTGCTGGCCGTCGAAGGCTTTTCAAATACCGGCGTCAGCAATGCCGTAACTATTCAAGTGGGCGTCATAACCGCGGCAGGCAACGGCAGTTTCACGATCTCGGCTGACTCAAACAAGGCCGGCGTCCTGGGTCCGATTAGTGCCTCGGGCACCTATACTGTCGCTGCCAATGGACGAACGCCGATTACGGATATAACCCACTCGTGGACAATTTATCTGGTCGGACCAAACCAGGGATTTGTCGTGGACCAGAATCCTAGTGCCACGTCGGGCACGCTGCAACCGCAGAGCGGCGGACCGTTCAGCGCCGCATCGCTGTCGGGGAGCTTCATCTTTTCTGACGGACCACCGGCAGGAAAAACTTCGACCCTGCAATCCGGAGTTGCCAGCCCGAACGGTGTCTCCAGTGTCAGCGGTACCTTCGACCAGAACAAGGCCGGCGTTTTGAGCGGATCGATGGCGTTGACGGACACGTACACGGTTGCGGCCAACGGCCGGGTTGTTCTCAGCGGCTCGCAACAGATCATGTACATCATCTCGCCTTCGAAAGCCGTGGTTGTTAACTCGGATCCGACCAACACCAGCCCGAACCTCAGGTTCTGGGATAAATAACCGCTGCGTACCCGGCGTCGAATCACCGGCGCCGGGCCGCGTGTCATACCATTTGTTGAAGATTAGAGCGTCATTTGTTGGAAATCGGGAGCGCAGGCGCCCTCGCGTGCGTTAGCACGGCATGAAGAAGGATCTCAAGGAGCGGCAACGAAAGATGCGCGAACGCATGGCCCGGCAGTCGAAGGTGAGACCAGCGGCGAAGCCGGCGGTGACCTCCTTCTTCAAAAAACAAGCGGCTCCCGGCCCCCGACTGAAGGAGAGGCCCAGGATTTTGCACCGGAAGCCCCGCATTCAGAAGCCGCCTGCAGCAGCAATATATAAGGAGGCCTACGCGTTGGATCCTACACCCGACGCAAGGCCCACCGAGATGTCTTAAGTCGTTAAAAACACGCGTGCTTTTGCAGCTGCAGGGGGATCAACGCGCAGGTTCTGCCACTCCTTATATTATCCCGCTAGGATGATGGCTTCCCATCAACTCTCGTGCCTTACGATATTGCCCCCTCAGCTCCAGGACGAGCCGCCTCCGTTCCTCCTGCTCAGGGATTTGGGGAAGCAATTCCAGCCCACTTGCGACGTTACGAACAGCGTCAGCAGCCGTGCCACGTTCCAGGCATTGCTGAGCTGCCTGCTTGAGGTAGTGAATTGCGCGCCTCGCATCGCATCCCCGCTGGAAGTGATGCGCCAGCTCGGGCGCGGCTTGCTCCTTCAGCCCGGCGAGGGCGCGCTCGAGTCGTACGCCGATTCGCAGATGCCAACGCGCGCGTTGGCCGGCCGCCAGACGCTTATAGATGACCTCGCAATATAGGCTGTAGATGAAACAATATCTTTGGCAGACAGTGCCGTCAGGCCAACATGACCACCCGGCGCTCGCGAAGAACCGGCCGGCTTGGGCCATCGTGGCGCACTGCGTCTCAATCTCCGGAAGGGGGCGATTCAATGCCGCGGCCACCGCAGAAACGCAGAATTCAATTCCAGCGACGCTGGCGGCCTCAACGATTTCCTGTTCAGCCGGCGGCAATTGGTCTACCTGTTCTTGAATGAACTGCCGCAAGATATCAAACACCTTGCCGCGCAAAGCAATCGCGCGGCGATCACAAACCAGCTGGTGTTGGCGTACGTAGAGACGAAAGGGACCGAATGTGCAAGTCTGTGCCGACATGTTGCTACTCCTAAATGGGAAAGGCCCCCACCGAATGAAGTGGGGGACGGAAGAGGTTGGGGCGGACAGTTGCAAGTCCGCAAGGGCACTCTTCAGCAGCAGAATGTCAGCAAAGCAGAACGCAAATAACGGACAACGGTGACAGAACAGGCGGGGAGGAGGTTTCGCGAAGCGAAGTGAAGACCAATGTGGTTTGGTTGGCTTGAATCGGAGCCGTGAATACCAGCACCAGCGCGGCCAGTTGAATCAGCAACGGAAGGATGAGACGTTGCGCTGTACGCAGGGCCGTCGGCGGAAGATCAACCTGAGGCGCGATGACGATGATCAGGACGCACAGAAGAAGGATGGCGCACACCACAGCTCTCATCGTGCGAAACCTGACGTCTTCTGGCAAAGGCTCCATAGGGCACTAGCAAGCCACTCTCACAACGTACCACAAATCGCGACTCAATGGCGCGGCCGGGTAGTGGGTCAGTTTGCTTCTCTATGATGCGATCACCCGCTGGAGTGTCACAGACTGTTCAATCTGATCTGCCAGCGGCACGGCTAACATCAGAGCTCCTGGATTTCCTTCCAAATCGATGGTGGCACGGGAATGCCTTTGGCCATGTTCTCTCTTCGAGCTTCCAGCACACGCTCACCTGGATAGCGAATCTGCTCTTCGCTTCGCGTGGAGAACCGGAAATGGCGGACCACCTCGCCGACCATTTCCGCAGCGGCTTCAGGCTGTGACACTTGAGACAAGTCCAACGCAATAAAAACCTGGGATAATTTTGTCTCCGCTTCAGGGTCGGCAGGGATCTGCCACGTGAATTGTCCACGTGACAGTAAGCCGGCCAGGAGGTCGAGCATCAAAGCCAATCCCGATCCTTTCCAGTAGCCGATTGGTAGAGGCCGGCTTGAGGCCTCGATCTGCGCCGGATCGCGCGTGAGGTTCCCGTCGACATCGAAACCGCCAGCCACCGGCAGAAGCTCTCCTTGGGCACGGTACGATGCGAGAGCGCCGTAGGAAAACTGCGACATGGCCATGTCCAAAACGATGTGTCCCTCAGCCCGCGGTACCGCAATAACCACTGGATTGTTCCCGACTCGCGGATCCGGTGCGCCCCAGGGAGGAAGATTGGGCATAGTGTTTGTCCAGCAGATTCCAATCACTCCGGCCTCGGCAGCTTGCCATCCATAAGTCCCGCCGCGCATCCAGTGATTGGTGTTGGCAAGTGCAACACATCCAACTCCATTCCTCTGCGACAGCGAGATGGCTCTTGCCATGGAATGGTATGCATTCAGGTTGCCGGGACCTCTGTTTCCATTCCAGCGCTCCAACGCTCCGTGCGTCGAAATCAGCGATGGCTCTGCTTGAACATTCACCAGACCCTTGCGAATGCTGCGGACAAAGCGAGGAAAGCGTTCCAGGCCGTGGGAGTAGACTCCGTCGCGACTCGTCTCGGCGAAGAGTTGCGCGCAGAGCCGGGCACGTTCCTGCGAAAACCCCAGATTGAGCAAAGAGCGATGGAGAACGTCGCAGACCTGCTGATAGGGAATTCTCATCATGGATGCTTTACGCCCGGGCAATTGAGCGCGCCAGTCAGCCGGATGCTATCCGCGACTAAAGCTTCTTTTCCGCCACCGACTCCAGCAGCGTGTCGGCCAGGGGCCGGCTCTGCGAGAGGCTGAAATCGGTCACGCGCTTCAGGGCAAACGTTGCTGCGTCGGAAACGCGCTGCGCTTTCACCCGGAAAACATCGATGCCCTTCACATCCTGCACCACAAAAGCCGGGCGCAAGTCGTCTTTGTCGTAGGCAATTTCAATGTTGTTCAATTGCAGATTTCGGGCATGGCGGATAAAGAATCCATAGCTGGGCATAGCAGGACCGAACATGGTTGGTTCCGGGTATGTATTCTCTTTTTCTGGAGGCTCGACACCGGCATCTTCTTTGGAGCCGCCGCCCAGGTGGCGAATGTAGATATCGCTCAGCCTCACGTCTTCGATCTCATGGCCGGGAATCCCGCTGATGATCGAGCTTATGCCTGTCCCGGCGCTCGAACAGACAACATTGCTGATCATGACACGGCGCATCGCGCCTACCGGGACGCCCTCCGGGCCGCGCATGCGGCTGCCCAGGCGCATGAAGATGGGAGCGTTGACGATCTCGCGCATGGTGATGTTGCTGATGGTCACATCTTCCAGCAGTCCGCCATCCACGGTCTCCAGCGCCAGCCCGCGGCAGAACTCGAACACGCAATTGGAGACGGTAATGTTCTTGAAACCGCCGTTGGATTCCGTGCCGAACTTGATCCGGCCAGTGGGCTTGAAGTTTTCCCGCGGCGGGGTGCGATCGTAGGTGGCGTCCAGCAACGATCCTTCGCGGAAGCCGCTCACCAGGCAGTTGGTGATGGTCACGTTCTCGGTCGCTCGCGCGTATCCCAGGCCAAAGCAGCTCTTCAGGCAGATTCCGTCATCGAACGGCGAATTGACGTTGCAATTGGATACCCGCACGTTCCGGCAGCAATCGATGTCAATCCCGTCGCGGTTGGTGTCGATGGTGAGGTTGTCGATGGTGAAATTGTCCACCGCGATGGCCAGAATGCCGAAGTGTCCGCCGTGAAAGATGGAGAAATCGCGCAGGGTGACGTTGCGGCAATTCTTCAGAGCGATGGCTTTGTTGCCGACGCCGGGATCCTCGGCTTTCGGCGTCTCGCGTCCGCTGCCGCGGCTGAGGCCTTTGCCCCAGATCTTTCCTGGCCCAAGAATGGAAACGTTTTCCACTCCCTCGCCCCAGATCAGGCTGTTGTGCCAGTGGCTATGCCCGTAGTCCTGAAACTTGTCCCATTGGTTGGGCTCCGCCGCGTCATATTGCCCCGCGCTTCCCGATTCCGCAGCGACGATGACGGCTCCCGGATCCAGGTACAAGGCGACATTGCTCTTCAGGTGAATCGAGAAACAGGCGAAGGAGCCGGCAGGGAAGCGTACAATTCCACCGCCGGCAGCGGCCGCGGCTTCAATCGCTTTGTTGACGGCGGGCGTATCGATGGATTTGCCGTCGCCCTTCGCGCCGAAGGTCCTGACGTCGTACGTCCCCGACAAGGCAAGAGCGGGATGTTTGTCTGCAACTTCGCGAGGCATCGCGATCGCCGCGTCCGGCCGTGCCAGACCTGCGGCGGAACCGGCCAATCCCGCGGCCGTAAGCGCAAGGAAGTTACGACGCGAATTTTTTTCCATGGAAATCCCGGGTCTCCTCTTCTGTTGTACTCATGGTCACTGACTTTTTACGACGAAGTACAGAAATGTTTCCTGAACGTCTTTGAACCAGTGCGGCACTCCCGCCGGGATCACGATCACATCGCCCTTGGACAGAGTATGACTCTGGCCGCCTTCAATCCCCGAGCCGCGCACCTCACCGGGACCTGTCGGCTTTGGGTCCAGCATCTTGCCTCCGGTAACAAATGTGGCCGAGCCCTCGACAATGTAAAACACGTCAGTATCTTTTTCGTGGAGTTCAGACTGGCCCGGCTTGTCCCTGCGGCCGGTAAGGATCGAGTAGTTGTGGCCATCCTTCGTGACCAGCGGTGAGCCCTTTTCAAACGACGCGCGAACCTCTGCCGCGGAGAAATACTTGACTGTGTCAGCTGCCGCGGAACCGGCGCCAGGCTGGGGAGTGCTTGCCGTGCCGGCCTGCGGGCTGCTCACGATAGCGACCGACGCAGGCTGAGCCAGGCGCGCCGTCTCCTGTTTCACCAGGGTTGCGAACTCATTCAGGCTCTTCACCGGCCTGGAGGATTCCTGATCCCAGGCGGCAAGAACGTACCAACGGGCCGCGCCGTCCTTGAGTTGCGGCTGAACCACGTAATTCAGCGGATCACCCTCGCGCTGGCATCCTTGATGTCCCTCAGGAACGATGATGGCGAGGCCAAGGTTTTCATTCGGCAGGGAATCCGTGGCCCCGGTTCCCGGCTTGACGACCTGGGGACCCCAGATCGCGAGCGAACAGGTGTTCCCATTGATCTCTTTGAGTTCCGGTTTGCGCGAGATCCCGGCAACCAGCGCAAACCCTTCGCCGTGATCCAGGGCAACCTGGTGTTCGTAGCCGCGCTCTCCGGCCCACTGCGTGATGCGGCTGCGCAGATTGACGACCCGGTCGCCGATCTTCCATCCGTCATACGTGAATTCAACGATCGAGCGCACCGGCCCCGCGCTGACGATGCGCCAATTGCGTTTCGTTACTTCGGCGACCGGCAGCGCGTGTCCGTCAATCCAGGCGCCCACACCTCCTGCACCCAAAGACTTCCCGACGTTGTAAATGTCGCGGCCCAGCGGCGAGTCTTCCTGATACTTGTAATCGGCAGCGGAGAACATTTCCAGATACAGCCCGGGCTTGCGTTTGCCCCAAAGGTCAATGGCGTTGCGCTTGTCGAAGTAGAGCCGCCATGCCGTGGTCTCTGACTCCCAGCCCATGCCATCGTAGTGTTGGGCGAACTTGGCGTCCGTGCGCTTGGGATAGTCAGTGCGCGGAGTCGCGACCCCGGCGGGCCCGCCATACATGAGGCTTACGACACGTTTCTGCCTCGGCTCCAGCTCGATCTGAAAGGCAAGCTCATCGGGCTTGCCGTCGCCATCGAGATCATCGGCCTGCGACGGAAGTTGCCTGGCGGGATCGGCGGCCGTTGCCGCCGCGCCTGCATCGTCAGCGATGACAACCGCGCCAGCAGCTTTGAAGTCCGGAGCCACGCGCTGGATTTCACTGATGCGGAGCACCACATTCTCCACGCGGCGTTCACTGGAGGGATTGGTCACGGCAACCTGAACGGTTTTTCCAGCTTGCGAGACCAGAGCCGCCGGCAGAGACAAAACTGCCAGGCCCAAAGATACGATTTGGAGTATGTGTCGAGCTTTTGCCATGTGTGTTCCCAGATTCGCGCTGTTTCACATTGCGAAACAATGCTTCTCTATCTGAAACTTGATTGCGCTCTCTCTTATATACCGGCGCCTGGTTTTTCGCGAAGACATTTATCGTAGACCTCAAGCGGCTCAGAAAGTCCGTGCCCTTGCATGTCCATGTGGCACAGCCGCCCTCGCCGGTGAAAATTGAGCGCCACAGCCCGAGGGCCCTGCCCCAGTACGCGAAAACCGCGCGCGTTGGGGACCCCGCGGTGTACTACCACGCGTTAGACTGTCTTCCTTCCGAGACGATTCCTTCACTCATTCTTCGCATAAGGACGAAATCGTTGGTGGCCCAAGCAGTGAGACGTGGCAGTGCCACGTCTCTACGGCCGTTTTCTCTCCGCGCCTCCGTGTCTCCGTGGTAGGTGTCGCCTGATTGCAGCTCGTCGCGCCGGTGCCACAAAAGATTCGTGGTACCCGGCAAAACAGGCTTGTGTGGCACAGGCACTCTTGCCTGTGCTTGCCTCCTTCAGGAGGACACTTTGCACCGGCAAGAGTGCCGGTGCCACAAAATCAGTGTCTCAACTGGCCTGCCGACAGCCTTTTATCCGCCTTTGTATCGCCACAGCTATCCCTGCCGTGTGTAGTGAACTTCACTCAGCGAGCGCAGACGGTCGGCCGCGGCTTCCGGAGTGATGTCACGCTGCGGCGATCCCAGCATTTCATAGCCGACCATGAACTTCGGAATGGTTGCCGAGCGCAGGAGCGGAGGATAGTAGTGAGCGTGAAAGTGCCACTCAGGATGGAGAGCTCCATCGGTGGGCCGTTGATGGAATCCCATGGTGTATGGAAACGGAGTCTTAAATAGATTGTCGTAACGCACGCAGAGGCGCTGCATGATGTCGGCCAAGGCATCGAGCTCTGCTGGGCTCAGAGTGTCCATGCTCCCCGCGTGGCGGACGCTCAGCAGCATGAGTTCGAACGGCCAGATCGCCCAGAAGGGAACCAGGACCACAAAATGATCATTGCGGCAGACGATCCTCGCGCCCTCCTTGAGTTCACGGGCGAGATAGTCGCAGAGCAGACAAACCGAGTGCTTCTCGAGATATTCACGCTGCGACTGATGTTCTTTTTCCGCTTGATTGGGCAGCGTGGCGTTGCCCCAGATCTGGCAGTGCGGATGGGGATTGCTGGCGCCCATGATAGCGCCGCGGTTCTCAAAGATCTGCACATGGTTGATCCAGGGAATGCTTCCCAACTCCCGGTACTGCTCCGCCCAGACATCAACCACCTTTCTGATCTCCTGCTGGGTCATGAGTGCAGGAGTCAGATCATGCCGCTCGGAGAAGCAGACGACACGGCAAATACCGCGCTCGCATTGTGCCAGCAGCAACCCGGAGTTGTTGAACTGCTCTGGCTGTGGCTCGGGACGAAGAGCGGCAAAGTCGTTGTCGAAAACAAACGTTGAAGTGTACTGCGGATTGCGAACGCCGCCGGCACGGGCGTTTCCAGGACAGAGGTAGCACTCGGGATCGTAAGCGACGCCGGGAGGCTCAGCAGCCTGTTCCTCTTTCCCGCGCCAGGGACGTTCCGTCCGCTGCGGCGAGACCACAATCCACTCGCGGGTGAGAGGATTGAAGCGGCGATGGGGTTGGTCGAACGGGCTCGCGATCATGGATAGGGGCCGGCTCCTTCGGAAGCAATACAGACGCGAACGTCAGGAACCACCCCGATCCGCGCCTGGTAGGCGGCCGCAATCTTTGCGGTGAACTCAGGCACGGCTCCCGCCGCAACCAGGTTCACCGTACAGCCGCCAAAGCCGCCTCCGGTCATGCGCGCACCGTAAACCCCTTCCACTCGGTTGGCGAGATCGACCATGAGATCTAATTCGGGAGAGCTTACTTCATAGTCATCACGAAGGCTGCGGTGCGACGCAGCCATCATCTGCCCAAAGCGCTGCAAATTGCCTTCCTGGAGAGCGGCAGCCGCTAACTGGACTCTTTGGTTTTCGCTGATCACATGCAGACAACGCTTGTACACGACGGGAGGCAACACCGCGCGGAGCCGCTCCAGGTTTTCGAGCGACACATCACGCAGAGCCGAGATACCGGGGAGCGGGCCGGACAGGATCTGCACACCTGCTTCGCATTGCGAGCGCCTGGCGTTGTATTCGCCCGAGGCATTGGCGTGCTTCACCATGGTGTTGCAGATCACCAATCGAACATGGTCCGGCAAGGGGAAGTAAGTGTGCTGGAGGGAGCGGCAATCGAGACGCGTCAGATGTCCTGGCTTGCCGTGGCAGCAGATGAACTGGTCCATGATCCCGCAACGAGCGCCAACGAATTCATTTTCCGCTTGGCGGCACAATTGGGCGAGTTGCAAACGATCGCAGAACCGTCGCTGAAGGTCGAGCAGGGCCAGGGCGACCGCAACTTCTACAGCCGCGGAGGAGCTCAACCCGGACCCCATGGGGACATCGCTGGCGATGAGCATTTTGGCCCCGGGGATGCGGTATCCGGATTGCTCCAGCATCAAACCCACGCCCTGGACATAGTCGCTCCAGTCGCGCAGAGCCTTGGGCTGGTCAAGATGGAATGTGCGGCTGTCTTTGAAATTGCTGGAGTAGACCGCGACCGCGCGATCGGCCCCAGGCGCAACTGCCACCCAGCAATCGAGATCGACGGCCGCAGGCATCACGAAGCCTTCGTTGTAATCGGTATGTTCGCCGATCAGGTTGATGCGTCCCGGGGCGCGAAAGAGCCGGCAATCGCCACCGTACTGGTTGCGGAAGAGCTCGCGTACTTGTGCAGCGCGGCCGGCTGCCGGCAACTGCGCCGGCTCGGCGACGGAACTAGGGCCAGGATTCATTCCGGTGCAGAAGTGCTTTTGGTATGAGACTCGGCGCTGGATTCGTTGCGGGAGAGCCGTCGATAACTGCGCTGTACCAGCGCCAGCATCGCTATTCCAAAGGCCACGAGTACGAGCCCCCACCACAAGTTGATGTTCACGTGAAGCGAGCGCTGGTAGATACCCTTATCGCTGACCAGCCCAAATCCAGACAGCAGGAATCCAAAAACCAGAAAGAGAAGCCCAAGGGGCAAGCGGATGTCGAGTCGCATGGGTGCTCCTACCAAAAAATGATGTTCAACAGCAGAGCGATTGCCAAGGCCACCACGGCGAGAATCTCAGGCCGCTGGTACCAGGCCAGGTCGCGGCTCTGGGCTTTCTCTGTGAGCGAATAAACCAGACCGGAGAGCCGGCCCTCGTCATGCGGGCGAGTGGCGAGACTCACCAGGATAGTAACGATAAAACAGGCGCTCCACGCAAAAATCGCCGTCCAGAAGTTTTGCGCCATCTCGCTGGGATAGGTATGCAGCGTGGCCAGCCATCCGCCTTTAATCCCGGATGCCGCGCCCACGGGAAGTGTAAGGCCGTGATGCAGCGCCGCTGACGTGGTTCCCGCGAGCAGCCCGCAGAACGCTCCGTGCCCCGTGGTCCGTTTCCAGAACATGCCCAGGAGAAAGGTCGCAAACAGGGGCGCATTGACGAAGGCGAAGACCAGCTGAAGCATGTCCATGATGTTGTTGAAGCGGCTCGCCATGTACGCCGCGGCAATGGACAAGCCGATCCCGAAGACCGTGGCCATGCGTCCCATCCACAAATAATGCTGATCCGTTGCCTTGGGGTTGATATAGGACTGGTAGATATCGTAGGTCCAGACGGTGTTGAAAGCCGTGACGTTGCCTGCCATGCCGGACATGAAGCTGGCCAACAACGCGGTCAAACCCAGCCCCAGAATTCCGGTGGGGAAGTAGTGCAGCAACATGTTGGGGATGGCCAGATCGTAGTCGAGTTGCACGTGGCCCTCGCTGTCGCGCACCGGGGCGCCGGTGTCAGGATCGACTTTTGCGGGAATCAGGCCTGTGCCTTCCGGTGCGACAACCGCAGAGCCGTGTACGGCGGCTACGGTGGTTGAACTCTGGGTCGGCAGCGCAATCGCGATCAGCCCAGGAAGAATGACCAGCAGGGGGAAAAACATTTTCGGAAACGCCGCGATCAACGGTGTGCGCCGCGCGGCGCTCATGGAATCCGCGGCCATAGCCCGCTGGACTACGAGAAAGTCAGTACACCAATAGCCGAAGGACAAGACAAATCCCAGCCCCATGGCCAGGCCAAACCATTCCACGCCCAGCCGGTTACCGTGAGCGCTCCCCATACCGATCCACGAGTGCGTGAAACTGGGATCCAGCCGGGCCTTGAGGCCGGTCCAGCCGCCTACGTTTCTCAGGCCGAGCCAGACCAGCGGCAGGAATCCTGCAACGATCAGGAAGAACTGAACCACTTCGTTATAGATCGCGCTGGAAAGCCCGCCCAAAAAGATGTAAGCCAGCACCACCGCGGCAGCCACAAGGATGCCGGCGTGGAAAACCCATGAGAGAGGAAGTCCCATCTTTTGGAACGGCGCATCAAACACGTGCAACGTCTGGATCAGCTTGGCCATGGCGTACATGGAGATGCCGGAAGAGAACACGGTCATCGTCGCAAACGAAATAGCATTGAACCCGCGGGTCTTCTCGTCGAAGCGCAGGCGCAGGTATTCCGGCACGGAACGGGCCCGCGATCCGTAGTAGAAGGGCATCATGAAGACGCCCACAAAAACCATGGCGGGAATTGCGCCGATCCAATAGAAGTGGCTGGTGGAGATGCCGTACTTGGCGCCGGAGGCCCCCATGCCAATGACTTCCTGGGCTCCGAGGTTGGCGGAGATAAAAGCCAGGCCGCAAACCCACGCCGGGATCGAGCGTCCGGCCAGGAAGAAATCAGAGCTGGTCTTCGTATAGCTCTTCAACGCCACGCCGATACCCAGCACGAAGGCGAAGTACACGATCATGATGATCCAATCGATCCCAGTCAGCATGCGTGAAACCTCCTGTTCGGTCGTTCACGGTTCACTTCGAAACGCGCAGTAAGACTACACCGTGCCCCGGCACACGGGCGTGGTATTCGTCCTGAATCGTGCCGAGACTGTTCCCGCTCCATACGTCACGGGCCTGCACGGGTCCGGCAAAGCCGAGCTGGCGCAAACTCACGCGCATCTCCATCGGCTGAGGATGGCGATTGAATAAGCCCACGGCCTTCGACCCGTCGGCGAGTGGGCGCGCCCAAACCTCCAAAGGCCCTTCGGCGCTCACGCGATCTCCCGCCATGCCGGCCGGGTCCTGGTCGATCGCGATGACATTCTTGTTCGTCAGCAGGCTGATGGTTTCCGGCGTCATTTTCGTGAGGTCGTTGCCGGCCAGCAGAGGCGCGGCCAGGATGGCCCACAGGCTCATGTGCGTGCGGTATTCCTCGGTGTTCATGCCGCCATTGCCTACTTCCAGCATGTCAGGATCGTTCCAATGACCAGGCCCTGAATATTTGGCCAGCCCCGCCTGGGCGAACCCGATCTCTGCCATGCGCGCGTACCTGTCGCTGATGTCGCCGGTGGTGCGCCAGAGATTGCCGCCCACGGAGCTGCCCCAACTCCAAACCTCGTCGTTTCCGTATTGGCACAAACTGTACACGATCGGACGCCCGGTCTTCAGCAGCGCGTTGTGCATTTTGACATAGGCATCGACCATGATCTTGTGGGCTGCTTCCGGAGAAGGCGCCTCCTTCATCATGTCGCGCAGGCCGCAGAGATCATACTTCAGATAATCGATGCCCCAACCCGCAAATGTTTGTGCGTCCTGCTCCTCATGACCGTAACTGCCTTCGTATTTTGCGCATGTCTTGGGCCCGGGCGAGGAATAGATGCCGAGCTTAAGACCTTTGCTGTGGACGTAATCAGCCAGGGCCTTCATGTCGGGGAACTTGTTGTTGGAGTGGATCACGCCCTGGGTGTCTCGTTCACCCTCCCAGGTGTCGTCAATGTTGATGTACACGTAGCCTGCGTCGCGCATGCCGCTGGAGACCATGGCGTCGGCTTGCGCGCGGATGGTAGCGTCATCAACCTGCTTGTTGAAGTGGTTCCAACTGTTCCAGCCCATCGGAGGTGTTGGCGCGATCTTCGGCTGCTGGGCTGATAAATTGGACAGTAACCACGTGGCAATGACGAACACAGCCAAGTTCTTCATTCTCACCTCAACAGCGTGAATAGACACGGTGCACAACTCGTCATCCCGAGCTCCGTCAATGAGAGCGCGCTGTCATCAGCGCCCGAATAGGAGCGAGGGACCTTGTGTTTTACTCAAGGGAATCAGTGTCTTGAAAACCACAAGGTCCCTCCGGCCTACTCGCGCGCTGATGAAAACGCGCGCTCGCTCTACGGCCGTCGGGATGACGGTAAAGGTGGACGCGATGCGTTTTTGCACAATCTCTAAGCTAGTCTGTCATCCATCGCTCAAGACTGCTGATATCCCAGTTGCCGTGATACCGATTGCGCAGCCTTCCTTACAATAGCCGCAAACGGCGCGACCTTCTCTTCCGAAATCCTGGTGAGCGGGCCACTCACGCTCAATCCTGCTATTACTTTTCCGCCGGCATCGAAGATGGGCGCAGCAATACAGCGCGCCCCCAGGACCGCTTCTTCGTCGTCCAAGGCAAAACCTTGCAACCGCGTCTTGGCCAGCTCTTTCTTGAACTTGGGGGGCTGCGTGAGAGTGTGGGGCGTCATTCGTTCAAAGGTCAGAGAAGGGAGCAGGTCCGCGATTTCCTGATCGGGGAGGTGCGCGAGCATAGCTTTGCCGAGCGCGGTGCAATGCAGCGGACGCCGGGCGCCGATTTGTGACGCGAAGCGAAAAGTGTGGGAACTCTCAATGACGTCGAGGTAGAGGATCTGCTGTCCGTCAAGGACTGCCAGATTGACCGTCTCGCCGGTGGCCGTCCACAGCTTCTGCAGCACGGAGCGGCTGATCTTGCGGAGCGTTTCCTCCAGGTTGATGCCGGAGCCCATGCGCGCCAGCTTGGGCCCGATGACGTAGGCGCCGGCATCGTCGCGATAGAGATATCCCTGGCTCTGCAGGTGCGCCAGAAAGCGATAGGCCGTGCTCTTGTTGATTGCGGTTCTGGCGGCGATTTCTTTGAGCTGCAATCCCGAGGGGTTGCCCTGCAGCGCCTCCAGAATCTTCAACACTTTCATCACTACCCCGACCGGGGCCGCCTTCGATCCACGTGTTCGGATCATGTTGCACCTCTGTTCCGGATATCCGCGGAACGTATTTTATCCTATGAAACGCATATTCTTTCTGTTGATTCCATATCCGCACGAATTCTCGATAACGTAAACGGTGAGACGTGGCAATGCCACGTCTCTACGCCGGCATTGGCGTGCGATCGAAGACCGGGGCCGGGAGATGACGTATCCGTAGAGACGCGGCACCGCCGCGTCTCACACTCGACAGCCACGATAATCTTCATCGGCAAACCAACAATCGCGCTGATCGTCCGGGAAGATCCTTCACGGCAAAGCTGCTGCTGTGGCGCCCGAGATCGGCGCTGCTCCAATAGTCCGTGATCGCGAATGATCCCTTGAACGAAAAAGACACGGTCGCCGGCGCGTCGTCCCAGTTGAAGAGACACACCATCAACTTGTCCGGCTGGCGAATGAATCCCACCTGCAGGTTCTCGTTCTCGAATTCGGCGGCAATCCCGGTAGGTGGAAGCAATCGCCGGAGAATTTCCTGACGCGGCGGAGGGATCTTTGTCAGATCGTCGCCGGAGAGCACCATGCCTCCGCTCGCGTAGATTGCCGTAGCGTGAAACAGAAACTCCTCATCAGGGAGATCCCCGGTTAGCAGGACAGCATCCGGATCGTTCCACCACAGCCGGCCGTTTTGCCAATTGCGGTTCAATGTCTGGCGGGCCACGGAACGAAAGGTCGGCCACGCGCGTTTGATATCGGCGGAGCTGCGTGAGCCATCAATCAATCCAAACGACGGCCAGATCGGATGATTGCAGCCCAGAATGAATCCGTCGCCGGCGCCGCTGCGGATGGCTTCCATGCCTCGCCGATAGGCCTGGATGCGAGTGGCTTTGGGATCATGGAATCGCCCGCCATGCATGGCGCCCCAAAAATTGGCGTCAAGTTTGAAATAGCTGCAACCCCACTCCTGGCGCATGGTGCTGAAAACCTTGCGAAAATGCTGCTGAACCTCAGGATGCGTGCCATCAAGCGCGAACCAGGGGCCGTGCCGCCATCCGCCAAAGGTCACCATGCTGGATAGAAGCGGCTTGTCGTCAGCGCCGCGAATGAACCACTCGGGACGCTGTTGGAAAACGCGCGAACTTTGTTCCGCGATGAAAGGAGCCACCCAGATAGCCGGCTCGAATCCGCGCTTGCGGATCTCCTTCAACACCGCGACCAAATCGCCGCCGAAAGCTTTGCCGGTCTCCAACCAGTCACCCATGGCTGCCTGATATCCATCATCGATCTGGACGTATTTGAGGCCGGGCAGTTTCTGGGCGATCACGTCAAGATTCTGGAGGACTTGCTCTGCCGTCACTCTGGGGCCAAAGCAGTACCACGAACACCAACCGGTGGGGACAGGCTGGAAGAGACGCCGGGCGTGGTTCTTCGCAACGCGCGCGCTCACTGCCGCCAGCAGCTCAGGGCGATGTTGGCGTTGGTCCACCATCAACTCTTCCATCTCCCACGTTTCGCCGGGAGCGAGCTCCAAGCTCTCCGTATCGACGACGGCCTGGATTGATCCTTTGGCAAGAAAGAACCTGCCGATAAAACGGCGGCAAGATGTAAAGGCCAGGATGAGGGAAGGCATAGCCGGCGGCGAGAGCGTCAGCAATCCGGATACAGCGATGGCATCCGCGCTCTCAGGTCCGGGGATCTTGTAGTGACGCGCCTCCGAGTAGCCGAGGTCCTGAGGATGGCCTAGAGTCCCGCCGGTCTGGGAAAGCATCTGGAAGCTGTCGCCGTACAACAAGGTTTCGTCGGGAAGATTGTGCGCAGCATCGCACAGGATGACTTCTTTGATCCGCACCGCCTGCTTGCCCTGATTGCTCACTGTGGCCCGGCAAAAAGCTCCGTCCCATTGACTGGTTACGATCACGCGGTTGGCCGTTTCCCCCGAATTCGCCGGCACGACTCGGCCCGGCCCGCGGCGCAGTCTGTCGAGGAGCGTGTCAGGCGTACTGGAACGGCGGTCGGGTGCCAATGGGGCCAGATAACTTGCCGCCAGAGTGCCGGAGGAAAGACGAATAAATGCTCTGCGCTGCATGATCCTTTCGACTGTTGCTTCGAGAGACAACAGCCACCGGCGAGGGCGCCGGTGCCACATGTGCATGGGTCGACCTGAATGCTTTGACAACGATGGCCATGTGGCACAGCCGCCCTCGGCTGTGGCTTCTTAACAGGTTGACACTGGGTGTTGCGCGTGACACTATACCATCGCAAATTATGAAAATACAGTTTCATGTACTGAAACATCGTGGCGGGTCCTGCAAAAGGGTTGACGATCCGTCGCTCGAGGAGTCTATTTTCTGGGTGCGAACCCACCACGGGTAGAGGGTGCCTTGTGTCTCTCGCCGGCAAACCACTTTTAGTTCCAGCACTACGCGGAACACGCCGCAAGGTGCTGCAGGTGCATCCCCAGGACAACGTCCTGGTGGCGCTTACCGATCTGCGCGAAGGAGAAGAAGTAGCCTTCGCGGGCGGCACGCTGGCCCTGGCGACCGACGTCGAAGCAAAACATAAGTTCACCACCACAAGCCTGGCGATTGGCGATGCAGTGGTCATGTATGGCGTCACCGTGGGAACTGCCGTGGCGCCCATCCGCCAGGGCGAACGAATTACCACCCAGAACATTCGCCATCACGCAACGCCGGTCAGGACAAAGACGGCAACGGTTCCGTGGGTTGCGCCGGATGTTTCGCGCTGGCGGGAACGGACGTTTCAAGGCTTCTACCGCCGCGACGGCCAGGTGGGAACCAGAAATTATTGGCTCGTCGTCCCCCTCGTGTTCTGCGAGAACCGCAATGTCGCCGTCCTCAAGCAGGCCTTCGAAGAAGAGTTGGGATACGCGCCACCCCAGCTCTACCGCAACCAGGTAGCGAGGCTATCCCGGCTTTACCGGGAGGGCAAGCTCGAAGAACTGAAAGAGCCAGAGGCTGAGCGCGCGCACGGCGCCCACGAACCACACCGGCTCTTTTCGAACATTGACGGAATCAAGTTTCTGGTCCATGAGGGCGGTTGCGGCGGCACGCGCCAGGATGCAGCCGGACTCGCCGGCTTGCTCGCCGGATACATTCATCATCCCAACGTTGCCGGAGCCACCATTCTCAGCCTGGGCTGCCAGAACGCGCAGGTCGAGCTGTTGCGGAAGGAACTTCTGAAACGGAACCCGCAATTTGACAAACCGCTGGTGGTGATCGAGCAGCAGCAGACCCGGTCGGAATTCGCCATGATTTCTCAGGCTGTCCAGGAGACTTTTCTCGGCTTGGTCGAGGCGGAGAAATGCACACGCCGGCCTGCGCTCCTGGCGCGGCTCATTCTCGGCTTGAAGTGCGGAGGCTCGGACGGCTTTTCCGGTATCTCAGCGAATCCTGCGATCGGGCACACAGCGGACATCGTGGCAGCCGTAGACGGTAAGACAATTTTGTCGGAATTTCCCGAGCTCTGCGGCGTGGAGCAGGAGCTGGTGAATCGCTCCACGACGCCGGAAGTGGCTGACCGCTTCGTGCGTCTCATGCGCGAGTACAACGCCCGGGCCCAGGCTGTCGGGTCGGGCTTCGACATGAACCCTTCCCCGGGAAACATCCGTGATGGATTGATCACCGACGCGATGAAATCAGCAGGCGCGGCCCGCAAAGGCGGGACCTCTCCGGTGACCGCGGTCCTGGATTTTCCCGAGTATGCCACGCAACCTGGACTGAATCTGCTCTGTACACCCGGCAACGACGTGGAGTCGGTGACAGCGGAGGTGGGCTCCGGCGCAAGCGTGGTGTTATTCACCACCGGCTTGGGCACGCCGACCGGCAATCCGATAGCGCCGGTCGTCAAGATTGCCACGAATTCTGAACTGGCCAGCCGCATGGCGGACATCATCGATATCGATGCCGGCCCCATCATCTCCGGCCAAAAGACCGTTGCGGAGATGGGCGAGGACATTCTGGAACTGGTGATCCGAGTTGCCGGCGGGGAGGCCAAGACCAAAGCCGAGCTGCTGGCGCAGGATGATTTCATTCCCTGGAAACGAGGAGTCTCTCTCTGAATACCGACGGCAACAACGGAATCTTCAGCCTGGCCGGCAAGGTCGCGATCGTTACTGGCGGGGCAAGCGGAATCGGGCAGGCCGTCGCCGAGATGTTTGCCGCACATGGAGCCGAGATTCACATCCTGGATCTCAATGCCCAACAGGCCGAAATGGTCGCTGGAAAAATCCGCGATTCGCAAGGAAGAGCCCGGGCCCACGCCTGCGACGTCTCCGTAGCCCATGACGTAGAGCGCGTGATCGCCGGCATTGTTTCTGAGACCGCCATTGACATCCTGGTCAACAGCGCGGGAATTCCTCACGTCGGCCGGTTGGAGGACACCACCGGCGACGATCTCGACCGCGTATATAAGGTCAACGTGAAGGGGACCTACCATTGCATGCGGGCCTGCATCGAGCCCATGAAGAGGAATCGTCGCGGGGTCATCTTGAACCTGGCTTCCATCGCCAGTTCAGCGGGCATCCCCGACCGTTTTGCTTACTCCATGACCAAGGGCGCCGTGGTGGCCATGACCTATTCCGTGGCCCGCGACTATCTCGGATATAACATCCGGTGCAACTGCATCTCGCCGGCGCGCGTGCGGACTCCCTTCGTCGAAAGCTTCGTTCACAAGAATTATCCCGGACGCGAAAATGAAATGCTGGAACGTCTGGATCGGTCGCAGCCGATCGGAAGAATGGGGAATCCCTGTGAAGTGGCGGCCCTGGCGCTGTTCCTTTGTTCCCAGGAGGCGGATTTCATTACCGGAAGCGACTATCCGATGGACGGCGGTTTCTTGAGTCTGAGATGAAGGAAGCTTTAGCATTCAGCAATTTCTGAATTCCCGAATCCCCGGCGGGCCTTTGCCGGGGTGAGGGATCGCTATCGGCTCCCATATCGTTTCCCTTTAGCCTGTGGTTGCTATAGGGATCCCTCACCCCGGCCTAAAACGGCCTGGGGATTCGGGATTTCAGAGAGAGGCGATTGCCGAGTGCGGATTACTTCGAAGGGACACTCATGAGAATTGACGCGCACCAGCATTTCTGGCGTTACAACGCGAACCGCGATCGCTGGATTACCGATGAAATGGCTGCGCTGAAAAAGGACTTCCTGCCTGAGCACCTCATCCCTGAGCTCCAATCCAGCAGCATCCAGGGCTCGATTGCCGTACAAACCGACCAATCCGAAGCCGAGACAGATTTCCTGCTCGACTTGGCCGCGCGGCATGAAGAAATTCAAGGCGTAGTGGGCTGGGTGGACATGTGCGCCGGCAACGTGGCCGAGCGGTTGGAGCGATTCGCGCGATTTCCCAAGCTTTGCGGGTTTCGGCACATCGCTCAGGCCGAACCCAACGGCTTTCTGCTGCGCGAGGATTTTCTGCGTGGCATCAGCTGCCTGGGCGAGTTCGGTTTCACCTACGATGTTCTGATCTATGAAAAGCAACTTCCTGCCGCCATGGAACTGATCTCCAGGTTCCCGGATCAATTGTTCGTCCTGGACCACATTGCGAAACCTCTTATCCGGGAAAGGCGCTATCTTCCCTGGGGCCGGTTTGTGAAAATGCTGGCTGGAAATCCTAATGTATACTGCAAAATTTCCGGGCTGGTGACCGAAGCGGACTGGAAGCAATGGCGCGCGTCTGAATTCAACCCTTATCTGGACGTGGTGTTTGAGGCATTCGGCGTGGAACGGCTGATGTTCGGTTCCGATTGGCCTGTGTGCCTGCTGGCCGCCGGCTACAAACAAGTGGTCGAGCTCATTGCCGATTACACACGCGACCTCGCGCCGGCCGAACGCGAGAAGATCTTCGGCTTGAACGCCGCTCATTTTTACGGACAGAGGGCCGCACATCGTGCATCTCGAACTCGAGAATAAGGTCATCGTGATCACCGGCGGCGCCAAGGGAATCGGCGCCGCCATCAGCCGCGCTTGCGGGCAAGAGGGAGCGATCCCGGTGATCGTAGACCGCGACGAGGAAGCGGGCCGCAAGATCGAGCAGGAGTTGACGGGAACGAGCCGTCGCTGTACTTGGATCGGCGCGGACCTGACGCAGCAAGACGGCGCTCGCCACGCCGTCCTGGCGGTTCTCCAAAAGTACGACAGGATTGACGGCTTGGTGAACAACGCGGGTGTCAACGACCGCGTGGGGCTTGAGCACGGTAGCCCGGCGGAGTATCTGGCGTCGCTCGAGAGAAACCTGCTGCACTACTACGCCATGGCCCACTTCTGTTTGCCGCTCTTGAAGAAGTCGCGCGGACCCATTGTGAACATCAGCTCCAAGACCGCGGTGACCGGACAAGGCGGTACGTCAGGCTACGCTTCAGCCAAAGGCGCGATTCTGGCTTTGACCAGAGAGTGGGCAGCGGAGCTGCTGGGCTATGGTATCCGCGTGAATGCCATCGTTCCCGCCGAGGTCATGACTCCGCTCTACCGGCAGTGGCTGAGCAGCTTTCCCAATCCGGATGAGAAGCTGAAACACATCGTGGCCAAGATTCCGCTCGGCGCCAGGATGACCGAACCGGAGGAGATCGCCGGCGCGGCAGTGTTCCTGCTGTCGGCGAAAGCGGCCCACATCACCGGTCAACACTGGTACGTCGACGGCGGGTATGTGCATCTGGATCGAGCTTTAACCTGAGAGCCTGCACGAAGGAACCATCAGGCGTCAGGAAGAATTGCCAAGGGGACCTATGCAAAACCAATCTGCGCCTCTGACAGAAAAGAAATATGTCGCGCCGTTCATTCTGGTCACGAGCCTGTTTTTCCTGTGGGCCATCGGAGTCAACCTGAATGACGTTCTGATTCCTCACTTGAAGAAGGCGTTTGGCCTGAGCGATTTTCAGTCCTCCTTCATTCAGGTTGCCTTCTTCGGCGGTTACTTTCTTGGCGCTCTTCCGGCGGGGCGGCTCATGGAGAGGATCGGTTACAAGCGTGGCATTCTCGTGGGGCTTTTGATCTGCGCCACCGGAGCCCTCCTGTTTATTCCTGCTGCACGCATGGGCGCGTACGCGTTTTTTCTTTTTGCATTGTTCGTCATGTCGTCCGGGCAGTCATTCCTCGAAGTCGGCGCCAACCCGTATGTAACGGTTCTTGGGCCCGCGGAAAGCTCCGCGACCAGGCTCAACCTCGCCCAATCATTCAACGCGGTGGGCGCGGTGATGACGCCGTTCCTGGGCGCGTTGTTCATTCTTTCCGGCATTGAATATTCTCCGGCGCAACTGTCTGCGATGAGCACGCAGCAGCTTGCCGCGTATCACGCGCATGAAGCCGGCATGGTGCGGGGTCCTTACCTGGCGATCACCGGTATCTTCCTGCTGGTGGCCGCGCTGATCTATTTTTCGCGGCTGCCGGAGGTCGCTGTTCCGGGCAGTGACGGAACAGATCGCAGCGCGGACAGGAACGCGAAGAGCATTTGGGCTTATCCGCACCTGGTCAAAGGCGTGATTGCTCAGTTCTTCTACGTGGGGGCGCAAGTTGGCGTGGGCAGCTTTGTGATCCGGTTTGTGAAGCACACCATGCCCGACACTCCGGAGAAAATGGCGGCTCAATTCCTGGTGGGGCACCAGGTGGGATTCATGATCGGGAGATTTGCCGGTTCGGCCATCATGAAACGCGTGCCCGCGCCGCGGCTGCTCGCCATCTTCGGGATCGGGGCCCTGGTTTGCGTGGCCATCGGGATCGGCGCCTCAGGCCTGGTGTCAGTCGTAGCCATCGTGCTGGTGGGATTTTTCAACTCCATCATGTTTCCCACGATTTTCGCGCTGAGCTTGAAGAACCTGGGCAGCCTGACCAAACGCGGATCGTCGCTCCTGGTGATGTCCATCATTGGCGGAGGATTGATTCCCCCGGTCATGGGCAGGATTTCTGACGCCAGCAATATCCAGTTGGCGTTTCTGGTTCCTCTTGTCTGTTACATGTACGTGATCTATTTCGCGGTCGCGGGCTACAAGCTGAAACCGGTCGTGAGCCTTCAGCAAGCGGCCGCTGCCACTGAGGTCAAGGGATGAAACGCTACTGCCTCGCGCTGGATCTGAAAAACGACCCCAAGCTGATTGCGGAATACCGCAAGCATCACCAGCGGATCTGGCCGGAAATTACCCGAAGCATCAAGGACTCCGGGATTGAGGACCTCGAAATCTATCTGCTGGGCACACGGCTGTTCATGATCATGGAGGTGAACGACAGCTTTTCCTTTGCGGCCAAGGCGCAAGCCGACGCGCAGAACGACAAGGTATGGGAATGGGAGGAGCTGATGTGGCGATTCCAGCAACCGCTGGCCGAAGCCAAGCCAGGCGAGAAGTGGTTGCTGATGGAAAGAATTTTCAAGCTGGAGAAATAAAGCTTCCCTCAAAATGCTGTCTACTCTTTTTGTGACCGACGGTCGTCCCCAACGAGACCTCATCCCGAACCCCCGCGTAGCCCGCCGCTGCGGGCGAGCGGTGGTGAGGGACCTGCTCTGCTACAGATTCGCGAGCCAAGAAATATGACGCGTCATTTCGGCTAGCTCGCCTTGCCGCATCAAGCTGGTGACGCAGAGACTCGGACGATCCTTTGCGCTCGCGCGAGGCAGCAGCGGAGCAGGTCCCTCACCGCCTTCGTCTCTCCCGCTTTGCGGGAGCGACTACGGGGATTCGGGATGAGTTCTCGTGGGGTTTTGACCCTTTAATGTCGGAAATGCAGGTTTCTGGGGACGAAGTGTTCAAAGCAGTTTAGAAAATAGTGTGCGGCTAAACGGTATGGACCGTACCCCGTTCACTCACCGGGTTACAGTTTCAACATTTGAAATACAAATTTTTCATATTGAATTAATAAATTGAATTTGTTATACGTTCTCCGCCAAGGGGGTCTTGCAGCGTATGCCCAGGAATGAACTGTAAGGCCGGTCTCAAGCAGCTCTCTTCGAGGAGGAACGTCATGCGTCCGAGCCAATTGATTGCAGCCTTTCTGCTGCTCGCAGTTTCTCTCACCGGCTCCGCTCTGCTGGCTCAAACAGCAACCGGCGAGGTGAACGGCACCATCACCGATCCCACGGGAGCGTCCATTCCCGGCGCCAAGGTAACCATTACGAATCGCGCCACGGGAGTCCACAACACCACAACGTCGAACGCCAGCGGTTATTACGTCTTCATCAATCTGCCGCCGGGAAGCTACGTTCTGGTGGTGGAGCAACAGGGCTTCAAGCGAGCGGAACTCGCGCCCTTTGAACTCGCGGTCAACCAGACGATCACCCAGCCCTTGCATCTTGCCGTGGGGACGGTGAATGAGACAGTGGAAGTGAGGGCGGAAGCGCCGTTGCTGCAATTATCCTCTTCCGAGCTGGGCACCGTGGTTCCTCAGAGAGCGGTGAGCGATTTGCCGCTCAACGGCCGGAACTTCACGCAGTTGCTCACGCTGACGCCGGGAGCGACGCCAGTCTCGACCGCGCAAGGATCCAGTGTCGGGTTCCAGGATGCGGGCATTTCGGCGATTCCCAGCTCCAGTTTTTCGAAACCCTCCATGCACGGCCAGGCGAATCGCTCAACTCTGTATTTTCTGGACGGGATCATCAACACCGACTTACGCGGGCCGGTATACGGAGTTCTGCCGATCATTGACAGCATTGAAGAGTTCAAAGTGCAGGGCCACAATGACAAGGCCGAATACGGCGGCGTTCTCGGCGGCGTGGTCAACGTAGTCTCGAGATCCGGCGGCAACGCCTATCATGGATCCGGCTGGGAGTTCCTGCGCAACAACGTCTTCGACGCGCGCGACGGGTTCAAAGACGTCCGGCTGAATCCGGCGACAGGTCTCAACGCGCCCGTGGACGCTGCGCCATTCCACCAGAACGAATACGGCGGGACCTTCGGCGGGCCCATCCTGAGGAACAAAACCTTCTTCTTCCTCGCTTACGAAGGTTGGCGCTATTCCAAGCCCACGCAGAACCAGACCCTGATCCCCACCGCCGCGGAGCTCGGTGGAGACTTCAGCCATTCGGTGGATCTGAATCAGATCTTCAATCCATATTCGACGCGCTCGGCCGTGATCGGTGGAAAGACCGTATTCATCCGCGATCCCTTCCGTTGCGACGTTACCGGCAATCCTCTGCCGGTGAACGCTTCGAACCAGCAGGCGCAAACCGGTACGCCCTGCAACAAGTTGCCGGCGGCTCTGATCAATCCCGCGATGCAGCAGTACATGCAGGCGTTTCTATTGGCGCCGAATGCTCAGGGCGCGAACTTTAATTACATTGAAACGCGTCCGTTGATCGACGACGCGAACAGCTGGATGGCGCGCGTAGACCATCGCTTCGGCGACCGCGATAACATGTTCTTCCGCTTCTCGCAGATGCTGGTCCACCACGTGGAGCCGTTGATCGGCACGGCCGAGCTGCAGCCATCGGACTATTACGCCAACGACTTCGGCGGAGGATGGGTCCACACCTTCCGTTCCAACCTGATTCTGGACGTGAGCGCGGGCGCTCTGCGCAAGCCGTACGTGTTCAATCAGGCGCAGAGTACGATCGGCATCGACAAAATGAAGCAACTCGGATTCAACGTGGACCAGTTCAACGGCATGACGGCCACGCTGGCTTCACCCTGGGTTACCAGCGAGCAAGGGAACCGCGGCAACTCGTTGCGCCGTAATCCTGATTGGAGCGCGACCGGCAATTTGGATTGGCTCATAGGGAACCATGACTTCCGTTTCGGCGGCGGATACATCTGGATAGCGCGCGACCAGATCAATACCTTCCAGACATTCGGTTTCAGCGCATCCATCAGCGGTTGTCCGTCTTCGGGAAATTGCGGGGTTGCCAAGAGTGTGCAGCAAGGCGGGCTCTCGCTGGCGTCTGCGCTGCTGGGTCTGCCCACTAGTTCTTCCGGTGAGCTTCCCGCTGGCGGGGAGGTGCACTTCACGCTCGCCACGTGGTCGCTCTATGGAGAAGACCAGTGGAAGTTGCGGCGCAACCTGACCGTCAATCTGGGATTGCGCTGGGACTTCCTGACTCAGCCTACTGTGGTCAATGGCCGGCTTTCGAACGGGCTTGATTTGTTCAACCAGCAATTTATCATCGGAACTACTGCGCTGGTACGGTGCAGCCAGAATCCGCAGAATGGTTGCGTCCCGGACTCGTTCTACACGCCTTGTCCGTCGCCGAACCCGTCCAACATACCTTGCAACAGTTTGATTGCGCACAACGCTGACGTCGACGTGGCCGGCACCAAGTCATTCATGGCTCCGCCGCTGCACAACAATTACGGACCGCGTTTCGGTTTCGCCTGGCAGCCATTCCGCAATACCGTGGTGCGCGGAGGCATCGGAATGTACTGGGATACGGTGTCGGCCCGCAGCCAGTACGTGCAAAACGACATCGAGGCCGCGCAATGGCCATGGGTTCGCGCTTTCTCCGGAGCGCCGAACAACGGAGGCAACGCCGGCGCCGCGGGAATCCCGCTGGTGCCTATCGCCGCCGTCGTCGGCAATCTTTCTACGGCCAATCCGGCGAACCCTTGGACTAGCTTGCAATCCACGTTCTTTGACATGCCGAACTATCAGGATCCGTGGTCGGAACAATACAACCTGGCCATCGAACGGCAACTGGGGGACAGCATGCTGATCTCGGTTGGCTATGTGGGAAGCCGGAATGGACACATGGCCTACACGGGAAACGCCAACGCTGCTCCCGCGCCGTCAGCCACGAACACGAACGATTCCGGCGTTGACGCGACGCGGGCCATTCCCTGGATGACCCCGGGCCTCCATTACACGGAGACCATCGGCTACGGGGACTACAACGCGTTGCAAGCCAGGTTCCAGCGACACATGGCGCGCGGGCTGATGACGCTGGTTTCCTACACGTGGTCGAAATCCCTCGACAACAGCAGCGGATACTTCGGAGTGGAAAACGGCGCAGGCCAGAATGGCTCGTCCGTGGAAAACTTCTTCGCGCCCAACTCGCAATATAGCGTGTCCGGTTTCGATATCCCGCAATTCCTCTCCTGGTACACGGTCTGGGAAGTCCCGGCGGGCCGCGGACGGCGCTGGCTCCAGAGCGGGCCGTTGTCCTGGTTCTTCGGCAACTGGCAAACCAATTACCTTTTCCAGATACGTTCCGGTCAACCGTTCAACTTGAACGTAGGTGGCGACCCGGCCCATATCTCCGGCGTCAGCTCCGGCACAGTCAGCAGTTACTCCCGGCCGGATTTGCTTGCCAACCCGTTTGTGGCCGGACCTGTAGCAGCGAATCCTGATCCCGCTTGCCAAAAGACCATTTCGCAGGGCGGCAAAGCCGCGGATCAGGTTTACACAGCTGTGACCTGGTTTAACCCTTGCGCCTTCGGCATTCCAGTCAACAATTTCGGAAACTTTGGCAGGAATGCCTTGAGAAGTTCGAGTGTTACGAACCTGGATGTTTCCCTGTTCAAGAACATCCCTCTGGGGGAAAGCAGGCAGTTGCAGCTGCGCTTTGAGGCGTTCAACGTTTTCAACATCCAGAATCTCGCGCCTCCGCCCAGTGGCGGAACAACCATCGGCAACGCCACTGGAGTCGGGACGATTACCGGGATTGTCGGCACGCCACGGCAATTGCAGTTTGGAGCGAAATTTACTTTTTGAGGCTTGACACCACTGATTACACTGATGACGCTGATCAAACACTGATTTGAGTTAATGAGTGTTGTCAGTGTGATCAATGGTGTGGTTTATGACGACTAAGGGACGAGTATGGACAACGGATTCTTTACCCGACGAAACTTCCTCAAGGGCCTGTGTGGCACAGGCACTCTTGCCTGTGCCGAAGCGTCCTTCTCGAGAAATAAAGCACCGGCAAGAGTGCCGGTGCCACACAATCATGGAAGTTCGCGATCCCAATTCATCGGGACGCAGCAATTATGATTCGCACTAAGATCTGAAATCACAAATGGGAACCCAATGAATAACAATTCCAGGCGTTCTTTTCTGAAAGTAATTGGGGCAACAGGCGCTCTAGCTGCTAGCGGCATTCAAGCCTACGGCCAAACAGCCCAGCCACCCGGTACCTCGACTCTTCCCACCCAGGTCCCCGACAAAAAACCCGCGGAGTCAGCCGCGGCCCAGGCCGACCGCGCGCGCCGCATGCAATGGTGGCATCAGGCGCAGTTCGGCATGTTTATCCACTGGGGGCTGTACAGCGTGCTCGGCCGGCACGAGTGGGTCATGGAGAATGAGGGCATACCGGTTTCCGAATATGAGCCGCTAGCCAAGCAATTCAATCCCAAGCCGAACGCCGCGCGAGCCTGGGCCAAGCTGGCCCGCCAGGCCGGCCAGAGATACATGGTGATGACCACCAAGCATCACGAAGGCTTTTGCCAATGGGACACCAAGCTCACCACCTATTGCGCCGCGAAACAGGGACCGGGGCGTGACCTGGTGCGGGAATACGTGGAAGCGGCCCGGGCGGAAGGGCTGCGTGTGGGTTTCTACTACTCGCTGATGGATTGGCACCATCCTGACGGCGCGCGTTGTGCCACCGACGAAGCCGCGCGTCGTCGTTTTGTCGACTACACGCACGGGCTCATCCGCGAGTTGATGACGAATTACGGGAAGATCGACATCCTATGGTACGACGTGCGGTGGCCGCTGAACGCCGACCAGTGGGAATCAGAGAAGATGAACAAGATGGTGTTTGAGCTGCAACCGGACATCATCGTGAACAACCGCAATGGCCTGCCGGGAGATTTCGCCACGCCCGAACAGCGCATTGAAGCCGCCAAAAGCGGCTCCTGGGAAACTTGCATGACCCTGAACGACAGCTGGGGTTACCAGCAGACCGACGACAACTGGAAGACGCCGCGGCAGGTGGTTCGCAATCTCATCAGCTGCGTGCGCGACGAAGGCAATTATCTTCTGAACATCGGGCCGCGGCCTGACGGCTCGATTCCTGATGATTCGGTGCGTGTGCTGACCGAGGTGGGCCAGTGGCTGGCGCGGAACGGCGACTCCATCTACGCGACAGACACCTGCCAGGTGCGCCGCTCGAACTACGCAAGCTTTACCCGCAAAGGAAACACTCTGTACATGCATGTGCATTACTGGCCGGGCCCGGTCGTGGCGCTCAGCGGTCTCGAGACCCCGGTGAAGTCGGCGCGGCTGCTGGCTACCGGGAAGAAGGTGGAGTTCAAGCAGGATCCTTATCGCGTGCGCTTGGTGGGGCTTCCGGCGGAGGCGCCCGACCATCCGGTGACCACTCTGGCCCTTGAATGCGAATCGGAACCGATGCAGGATTCCATCTTTGTGCGCAAAGAAAAGCCGCGCGAAGGAGTTTAGTAGAGGTTATGGGCGCTGATGCCTCGGTGCAGAATTTAGTAAGTGGGTAAGTTGGTAATTGAGTAATTTAAAGCGCACGCGCTTGCTTCCTCAAAATTACCCAATTACCAACTTGCTCAATTACCAACTTTCGGCTGCCTACTCAGGGATGATTTCGATGCCGCTGACCGAGGGATAGTTCACCGTTGGAGTGAAGTAGATCTCGATCTTTCCTTGTCCCGTAGGCTCGATGTGGTTGAAAGTCTTAACCAGAGGTTCCGCCCCGGCTTCCTTAAAAATGTCAAAGCCTTTCAAAAGCATGACACCGTTGCACGAGACGTCAAACACCCGGCTGCCGACGCCGCCGGGATAGCCGTTTTGAACGCCGAAGTAGTGCTCCAGGAAATAGAGCTTCAGAGTGTACTGGTTGCCGGGCGCAACGGGCACCGTGTAGTGGAAGTGGCCATAACGATGCCATTCGAAAATGCGCCCATCAGGCAATTTCGATAAGTCGCTTCCGAGGGACGCCTGATTATACGGCACACTGAAGCGATTGACACGGCCGCCGAAAAAGTATCGATCCGGCAGCCACGTATTGCCTTGGGAGTCGCGGTAGGTCGAGGGACCGGTAACAATGCGAACAGGAAGCATGCGGTGGGGTACACCGGGCAGAATCTCAACTGCATTCAAAAAAGAATCGGGAGTATTGAAGTCCAGATGAATCGTGCCGTCCGCTTCAGGCTTCACATCGGTAACAACTTTCGTGGTGGCGATGTCATTTCCACCGGCGTCGTCCACGACATCCAGGTCGGTTACGGCGCCGCCATTGATCTCGAATAGTACGCGGCGAGCGTTCTCAAGGAATCCCGCGGTTTCCGCAAACATCAGACGGACTTCGTAAGTCCCCGGCGGGACCGGATAGGTGCAGTGAAAATTGCCGCGCCGGCCCGCAGAGTAGAGCTGCGGGTCGTCCGTGCCCTGGATGCTGCGTCCGGCGGCGACGGAGAACGAACTTCCTCCGGAGCAGAATCGATCGCTTTCCCAGCTGGCTCCGGTGTGGTCGACGTATAGATCGCGGTTGTCGCCGGCCATAGCTCGTAGGACCTGTCCGGAAAGGCCCGCTGCCACGATAGAGGAGCGTTCGCGCGCACTCGCGCGGCTCCCCTTGTACCAGGTAAAGCCCAGGTAGATCAGAGCAGCCAGCACCACGATCGAAGCCGCGGCAAGAATCCTGCCACGAAATGCTGGCCGCGGTTTGGCCGTGGATGTCTCGCGGCCGCTGGGTGGCGCGTCCGCGATTGCCGGTGCGTGCGGGGCGGCCGTCAGCGCCGGCGCCAGGCCGTTCTCTGCGGGAAGAGCACTGTCGTTGTCGTTGTTCAGGGACTCAAAACTGTTGCGTTCAAGCGGCTCCGCGTGGCTTACTGCTTCCAGGCCTTCTTTGTGAACGAACTTGGGTACGTAATGGCCGGGAGGCAGGCAGATGTGAACCGGGTGGTGGGCGCCGGCGGACCGGTAATAATCCTCCAAGCGCTTGCGCAGGGCATGTGCCGTGACACGAACGATCGTATCCACTTGCGGATCGAAGTCGGCTGGACGCCCCAGGGCCTCTACGGCAATGTTGTACTCCTTGATTTCATCCATCTGGCCGGCAAAGTATTTATCGCAAACAAAGCTCAAAAGCCGGACCAGATTATTGGTTCGACCAAGCACGCCAGATGCCAAAAGAGCCCCGAGTTCCTCCCGCTCGATCTCTTGCTTGTTGATTGCCGATTGCACGTTTTGCCCTTCGAAATGATGCCTCGCGCCTGTGGCCAGGCACTGTGGTTGAGAAGTATAACCCAATGCTGGAGCCGTGGACCAAAGTGAAACGGCAACGTTGTCATGCACTTATGCGACTAAGGCGTCTGAGCCGGTGGACCGGGCCGCTGCGTGATCTCGATCTTTCTCCACTGAGGCGCAGCGGGGCTGGTCGGTAAAAACCCGGTGGGCCGTATAAACTCTAACCGTTAATTCACGGTTAGTAACTTCTTTGCGAGGCGAAACGCCGTTCAAAATGCTCCTGCGGAGGGGTGAAAGAGTTCCGACTATGATTGACTCGCAGCGCCATCGGTGGACATTTGCTTTCTGCCTGATGTTTCTCTTCGCGCCCTGCACGGCACAGATTTCGCCCCTCATCGCAAACATCAGCGCACGTCACACTACAAACCTGAACGGGGCGTGGCAGGCGATCGTGGATCCTTACGATGTTGGGACGTTCGATTATCACGCTGGCTTGCTGAAGAACAATAACGCCTTTTACAAGAACTACAAGCCTCAGTCGCCATCGGAACTGGTGGAATACGACTTTGATACCTCGGGTCAACTCAACGTGCCGGGTGACTGGAATACGCAGCGTGAGTCACTGCTCTTTTACGAAGGGAGTGTCTGGTACAAGCGGTCCTTCGATTACGCGAAATCACCGAAGACGAAGACCAGGGTGTTCTTGCATTTCGGCGCGTGCAATTACGCGTCCAGCGTTTATTTGAACGGCGAAGAACTTGGCCGGCACGAAGGCGGATTTACACCCTTTAATTTTGAGATCACGGACGTCGTGCGGCCGAAGGGCAATTTTCTGGTCGTCAGAATCAACAACGCCCGGGGAATCGATCAAGTTCCAACCGTGAACACGGATTGGTGGAACTACGGAGGGATTACCCGGCCGGTCACCCTGGTGGAAGTACCCGAAACCTTCATTCAGGACTATTTTCTCCAGCTTGAGAAGGGCTCGACTCGGCAGATACGCGGATGGGTGCGGCTCACTGGGCCGGAGCTCAAGCAAACAGTCACGGTCGCGATTCCCGAGATCGGTCTCAGCAAGACGGTTCAAACGGATTCGACCGGGAAAGCCGAGTTTAACTTTGCGGCAGACTTGGCTCTTTGGTCTCCTGAGAAACCGAAACTCTACAGGGTTGAGATTACGGCCCAGACCGATCACGTAGTCGATACCATCGGGTTCCGCTCCATTGAAGTCCACGGCAAAGATATCCTCCTGAACGGGAAGCCTGTGTTCTTGCGGGGAATCAGCATCCATGAGGAGTCCCCAAAGCATCCCGGCCGGGCTTGGACGGAAGACGACGCGCGAACGCTCCTGAGCTGGGCCAAGGAACTGGAATGCAACTTTGTCCGGTTGGCGCACTATCCTCACAATGAGGCCATGCTGCATATGGCCGATGAAATGGGGCTTCTGGTTTGGGAAGAAGTTCCGGTTTATTGGACCATTCAGTGGGAAAACCCCGACACTTTGCACAACGCCGAAAACCAGCTAAAGGAGCTCATTGCCCGAGACCACAATCGAGCCTCGCTGATCATCTACTCCGTGGCCAATGAAACACCGATCAGCGACGCCCGCAATCGGTTCCTGAGCCAGCTCATTCAGGACGCGCATGCGGGAGATCCGACGCGTCTGGTCTCGGCAGCTCTCCAAGCGGGTGAGATCGTGGAGAACGATCATATTTCTGTGCGTATCAGCGATCCCATCGCGAGCCAGCTCGATGTGATGGGGAACAACGAATACATCGGTTGGTATATCCATCGTCCGGCCGACGCCGATGTTACGAGTTGGAGCTCGGAGTACGACAAACCGCTGATCATGAGTGAATTCGGAGGCGACGCTCTTTCCGGCTACCATGGCGATCCCGCCACGCGGTGGACGGAGGAATATCAGGAAGACCTCTACGAACATCAGATCGCCATGTTGAAGCGCATCCCTTTTCTCCGAGGAACTACGCCTTGGATTCTCAAAGACTTCCGCAGCCCGCGCCGAACTCTTCCCCATATCCAGGACTATTTCAATCGCAAAGGACTTGTCAGCGACCAGGGTAAGAAGAAGAAAGCTTTCTTCGCGTTGCAGAAGTATTATCGGGAACTGGAAGGCACTGGGAAGCCGTGACGGATCCGCGAGAATTGTGTGGCACCGGCGCCCTCGCCGGTGGGGTTTTCTCTTCAATACTGAGACACCATCCCGCGCGATAGTTTATCAATCCCGCGCCGCGCTATCTCCACGAGACCCCATCCCGAATCCCCGCGTAGCCACGGGCGAGCGGGGTGAGGGACCTGCTCCGCTACTGTTGCGCGTAAGCCAGGAAGATCACCGCTGATGGCGTTTCAGTCTGAAGGCAGCATCGGACACAAGGTTCCATCCCGGGTTGTCCTGCCACTCCAAACTCAGGTCGGCCCAGTCGGGATTGTGGGCCAGAATCAGTTTCAGCTTCTTTTCGCGGCGCCAGCCCTTGATCTCTTTCTCTCGTATCTTTGCCCTTACGGCGCACGAATAATCTTCGTAATACACCAGCATGTCAAAGACATATTGCGCGGTGAAGCTGCTCGGGAAGAGCTTCTCTTTGTGCTCCACGGCTCTGCCTACGATGTTATCCGTGAACCCGACGTAAAGCCGTCGCGATTTATTCGACATGATGTAACACCAGAAGCGCTTCATGCGGGCAAAGAGTGTATCACTCCCCAAAACGGCAGCGGAGCAGGTCCCTCACCACTCCGCCGCGCCCGCTTCGCGGAAGCGGTCCGGGATTCGGGATGTGTCTCGTGAGGGGTGGCGCGTCGGCGGGATGGCCAAAGCATCGCGTGGACAGGACGAATTGTTGGTGGCCGAAGCAGTGAGACGTGGCAGTGCCACGTCTCTACGTTCGGTTTCTTCTCCGTGTCTCCGTGCCTCCGTGGTAGGTGTTGCTCCTCATTGCGGCTTGCCGCGCTGTGCTACACGTGTCATCTACTCGAACTGAAATTTAACCCCCACCTTACCGGTAATCGGCGATCCCAGGTTCACCAGCGGGGTCCTCGCAATGACAACGCGCTGCGTGGTGAGGTTTTCTACGCCGGCAAAGATTTCGATATTGTTATGCAGACGCCTGGCAACATAGCCATCAAGCTGGAAAAACGGGTCGAGGGACAATCGATTGAGATCGTCCTCGAACTGGGAGCCGGCCGTTCGAGCGAGAAGCGCCGCCGTCCACCGTTGCGTTGTATACGTGGCTTGCAACGTAAACTGGTGCGGCGCGATCTGTGGAAGCTGCAAGCCGACCAGGTGCTGGTTGGCCGGAAAGGCGGTGACCACGGCATCGACAAACTGGTAGCCGGCGCGAAGGTCCATGCGCCGGAAGCGCCACTGCATGTCTGCCTCAACGCCACGGGAGCGGGTACGGCCAAGGTTTTGCCGCTGGTTCGTGACCAGGCTCGGAGTGACACTCAAAGTTACATTGGCAATGGGATCCGCAACCTGCATCCAGAAGAACGCCGCGTGGATTCGCGCCCGCCCCAGAAGAAGATTTGCTCCGCCCTCGCCGCCTGACAATCTCTCCGCCTTCAACTGGGCATTTGACTGGGTCACGGTGTTGCCCAGACGAAACGTGCGATAGAGCTCGTTGAGAGTGGGCGGCCGGAACGCGGTGTAGCCCGAGGCGGTGAGCGTCAGCCGGCTGCCGGCATTGAAGAGAAGGGCGGCGCGCGGCGTGAAGGCGTGTTCGCTGTGCTCGACAAAGTGAGCCAGCCCGGGCTGGACCGTGGAAACGAACGGAACGGTCTGTGACTGAGCATCGTAGTTGTTCCAATTGTCGTATCGCCCGCCGGCTGTGAGAAGAAGGCGCGAAGTGAGTCGAACCATGTCCTGAATGAATGTTCCGGAGGACAACTGCCTGCCCCCGGAGTTGACTTGCGCCCTGGGTCGCGACGCGGTAAACCCCAGATCCTCGCTGAGGCCCTCTACATTGCCGGCGTCCGCGCCCGCGACCAGAACGTTCCGCTTGAAATTGCCGGTCCACAGCAGGCTGGCGCCGATGTTCTGCGATGGAACATGCTGCGCGTCGACCAGAGACTCGGTGTTGCGATCCGCGGCAACGGAGGAAAATGTCTGATTAAAACTTTCACCGCCGCCATAGCCGCGCAATTGAACGCCGCCGAATCGCGTGAAGAAATCCGTGCCGGCGATGATTTGCCAGAGTTGGGTGTCGTTCCTCTGCACCTGAGTTCCGTTATCTCTGGCTTCGTTGTAAAAGGACAGTGAAGTCCACAAGTCTCCGGAGTGGAGTGCGCGGGTCACCACGGTTTCGAGCGCCTGGTGGGAAGAGTCCGCCGGAGTGTCCACGGTTCCCCGCAGATTGGCGGGAACCAGAACATAGCCAGCTGTGCGAAATATCTCAGCGCTGTTCGCGAGTTGCCAGGCGCCGGCTTTGAAGGAGTCGACGGCTGAAACATCGGGCGTACCTTGCGTGGCCATCGATACTTCAGAAGAGAACAGGTCGCGATCCAGCCTGCGGGGGAGGATGTTGATGACTCCTCCCAAAGCCGCGCCGCCATACAGGCTGGAGGCGCCGCCACGCAGAACTTCGACCGAACCGACAGACTGGCCGGGCACGCGGCCCCAATAAACCCACCCGCCGAAGGGATCGTTCAACGGCGCTCCTTCATGAAGCACCAGAGCGCGGCTGGCGCCGCTCGCGCCTATGCCGCGGAGAGAGACGCCTTGCGACGTGGGATTGGCTTCGCGGCTATCCGAGCGTCGAAACAATGTGAAGCCGGGCACTTGCCGCAGCACGACATCCACGGGATCCCCTGGCGTGACATCGAATGCCTGACGCGGCAGGACACGCACGCTCTCTGCCGTATCATTCAGATCGATGGCGAAGCGATTCGCCGTTACCGCGGACTCCTGTGCGATGGGCGCCAGCGTCAGGACAACATCGATTCGAGTCTGCTCGCCGGGAAAGGAGCGCTGGAAAGGACTGAAACCAGAAGCTTCAATCGTGAGCGTAATTGCTTCTTCCGGAACTCCTTGAAGACTGAAATTTCCCACGGCCGATGTTGTCACGGAATGCTTGTAGGTCTTGCTTTGAACGATGACACGAGCGCCGGGAAGCAGCGCTCCTGAGGGGTCGCGTACTGTCCCTTCGACGACGTGCGTCCCGGCCTGGCACCATGCCAGTGCGGCGCTGAATAATAGAGCAGCCCATCCGAGGTTGAGACTCAGACTTCTCCGCCTGCCATACCCGAGCGCTGAGCCCGGCGTTTTCGAGCTAGGGCAGCCCGGCACTTTCTTCCTGCGACTTGGCACTTTCGTTTCCACGCTTGTCGACCGCGGACACGCGATAGAAATATCTGTGCGTGGCCGCGACGTCTTTGTCTTGAAATGACAACACTGTGCCCGGGACAGAACCGATCCGCACTGCCTCCCCACCTTCTTCCCGGCGGTATACATTGTATTTGGCAATGTCCTTCTCGGCATTGGGCGCCCAGAGGAGATCGACAAATTTTTGTTTAGGAATTTGACTGGGCATCGCCAGCAATCTTTCCGGAGCCGCGGGCGGAAAGATGTTATGAGTCCTGATTTCAAGCGGCGCGGAATCGGAGCCTTCAACTTCGCCGATCAGCTGGCCGTCCTGCGAGTAGATCCTGGTTACCGGCGTGACCCAATAGGAATAGGTCTTTTCCCATTGGATCGTTGTGTCCACGCCTGTCCAGCGATCCCCATCCCGGGTGTGGACGAGCGCCCGCATGTACGGAACAGCAACCTTCGTGGAAGAGCCCTTTTCACGGCGGTATACACGGAAATCGAACTGCAAGGAGGAAGGTTTGACGGCCATTTCGTCATCCTCATCCCATATGAGGTACACGCCGCGCGCATCGAGTTCAGAATGCAGTCCTTCCGCGGCTGGAGTGGGCGCCAGCAGCACCCAAGCGGGATTGGAAAAACCCGCGCTGCGTCCGCGCTCGTCGAGCAACTCGATTCTGTAAACGGCAAGCCGGAATGGATCAGCGTTTTTCTGATCTTCCGGCAGCGTGTCGAGCAACCGGGCTTGCCCCCTCGCACGACTCCTCACATTCACGGCGCTCGCGCCACTATTAGACCCTTGCAAGCCAACCTCTCCCACGATCTTGCCGCAAGCGATGGAGTCTAAGGCCGCTCGAGAACGTGGAGTGGCCGGCAAGATGTTGCGGCATACACGGGCCACCTGTCTTATGCCTTCCGGCCGATTTGTGATCGCGAGTGGCCCGGTCCAAGTGAGAGCTACCTTGTCGCCTCTGCGAGTGGCGCGCAAATCTTGCACCAGATGTGACCCACGGGAGGGACTTGCCGGCCGTACTCCAACTTCGCCGCCCCAGGCCGGTACAGCGCACAAGAAAAGCGCGAGCAATGGTTTCTTCCATTTCATTGATGTTGCTCCTTACCGCCGTTAAAAAGCAGGTGGCTATTGGTCGTTGCCTAAGAGATGATCGCTTTCGTCTCGTCTAACCCAGCGACAATCTCTGCCCCTGTCATCCTGAGCGCAGCGCCGCGATCCTCTGTCCTTCACAGGATCGATGGGCGCGGAGTCGAAGGACCCAGAGAATGCGGGCAGCGTGAATGCGGCCGCAAGGCGTTCTCCCCAAGCAGCGTGAAGAGAACTCCCTGGCACGGCATGGCAGGGGACACACCTTCGGGGTTCTTCGACGCGCACTCACCCCGGCGTACGCCGGGGCTCGCGCTTGCTCAGAATGACAGCCTGAGAGGTTCGTCATGTCCAAAAGGGCACTATTGATGCACGCATCCATAAGCCGATCCCGCGCGATTCCGTGCGCTTCCGGCGCTTCCGGCGATCTGGTTCACCGTATCTCGATCCCATTAACCAACGAGTTGTCTTTCACGGTGGTGAACTGAATCACGATCTGGCCATTGGCATTGGCGTTGGCCGTGAACTGCTCGATCACGGCTTTGTTCATGGCCCCGGCGGTGGCGAAGATATCGAAATTCGTCAACACCCGCGTGCCGTTGATGGTTACGTTGAAGATGCGCGAGCCGGCCGAGGTCCAGAAGGTCTCGGCGAAGTGCAGCCGCACGGTGTGGCTCGATCCCGCAGTGAAGCCGGGAATGGTGTAGGTGAAGTTACCGTCACGGCCGGTCTGGTACACAGCCATGGGCGCCGGATTGGTGACCGCGCTCAGGTCGATGGTGTTGCTGTGATGGATGGTGCCCCCGCCCGCAAAGTCTACATCGGCAACAAACGGACTCACCGCCGGACCACCGGCGTTGATCTGGACTACAGTAGTCGTGCCGCTTTGCGTGGTCGCGCTGGCCTGGTTCGAGGCCGCGGATGTGCCTCCGGCGTTCGCCGCTTCGGCCAGGTAGAAGTAGGTTGTAGATGCTGCCAGACCGGTATCCGTGAACGAGGTGCCGCTCACGCCGCTCGCAACCTGATTGCTGCTCGAGGGCGCGAATCCCGAAGCCGTGCCGCGGAAGATGTCGTA
>Ga0126379_10000103_pt1 | contig 39522 bp, 29 predicted proteins | sample PanSoiMetPlot_24_FD_92640 | JGI IMG/M metagenome (GOLD analysis project Ga0126379, IMG submission 92640) | Tropical forest soil microbial communities from Panama - MetaG Plot_24 | ecosystem: Environmental > Terrestrial > Soil > Tropical forest > Bulk soil | place: Panama | collected 2016-02-17
ACGATGGACCTGCTCTACTCGACAACGAAGTCCGGCACCCTCGTCGCGGTCGCCGCTGACACGGGCGCGATCATCTGGTCGCAGGCGCACGGGGTCCAGGGCAACCTGACCAGCTCCTCCCCCGCGATCGATCCCAACCGCCTCTACGTCTACAGCTACGGCCTCGACGGCTACGTTCACAAGCACCAGGTCGGCGACGGTGTCGAGATCACCGGGGGCGGCTGGCCGGAGCTGACGACGTTGAAGGGCAGCGTCGAGAAGTGCACCGGCGCGCTCGCGATCGCGACGGCCGGAAACGGCCATACGTATCTCTATGCCGCCCACGGCGGCTACAACGGCGACGGCGGCGACTACCAGGGCCACCTGACCGCGATCGACCTGGCCAACGGCGCGCAGAAGCTCTTCAACACACTCTGCAGCGACCAGACCGTGCACTTCGTCATCTCGACCGGCTCTCCGGATTGCGCCCAGCGGCGCTCCGCGATCTGGGCCAAGGACGGAGTGCTTTACGACGACGTCACCGACCGGATCTACGCCGCGACCGGCAACGGCCCATTCGACGCCAACACCGGGGGTCACAACTGGGGCGACAGCGTGTTCGCGCTGGCGCCGGACGGATCGGGGATCAACGGCGGGCCGCTGGACAGCTACACGCCGACGAATTACGCCAGCCTCGAGAGCGGCGACGTGGACCTGGGCTCGACGGGGCCGGCGATCCTCCCCGCGCCGGGTTACGCGGGACGCCTGGCGGTCCAGTCGGGCAAGGACAGCATGCTGCGCCTCTTCGACTTGACCGACATGAGCGCGCAGGGCGGGCCCGGGCACGTGGGACACGAGATCGAGCTCCAGGCACTGGGCCAGGGTGGCGTCGTCCTCACCGTGCCGGCCGTCTGGGTCAATCCCGCCGATTCCACGACGTGGGTCTTCTATTTCAACAACTCCGGAGGGTCGGCCTACCGGCTGGAGTTCCCCTCGGGAAAGCCCTCGCTCGTCAAGCAATGGCAGACCTCGATGAACGGCAGCTCGCCCCTCGTTGCGAACAACGTCCTCTACCAGCAGGGGAGCTTCACGATGCGGGCGATCGACCCACTGACGGGGACGCTGCTTTGGAGCGACGCGACCCACGTCGGGAGCCGCCACTGGCAGAGCCCGGTCGTCGCCAACGGGAAGCTCTTCTTCCAGGACGAGTCCGGAAACCTCACGGCCTGGGCGCTTCCGGCCGGCGGAACGCCGACTCCCGGCACGCCCACGGCCACGCCTACGGTGACCCCGACCCGGACGAACACTCCAACGAGCACCCGGACTCCGACGGCGACGAGCACCCGGACGCCGACCTCGACGAAGACCATCACCCCGACGCGTACACGAACGAACACCCGGACGGTGACTCCCACGAGGACGCCCACGAAGACTCCCACGTCCACGAGGACTCCCACCGCCACGAAGACTCCGACACCGACGTTGACGGCGGTAACCCCGACCTCGACGAACACTCTCACACCGACGGTCACGCCGACCACGACGTTCACGGCGGTCGTCCCGACCTCGACGAGCACTTTCACCCCGACGGTCACGCCGACCGCGACGGACACCCCGACGGACACTCCGACGGGCGCCCCGACGCTCACGCCGACGGCCACCCCGACGCCGGGAGGCGCGACCACTCCGCCTCTCTCCGACTTCCGCGACGTCCGGCGGGCAGCCGACGTCGCACCGGGACCGGACCTCGGAGGCACCGGGCAGACGGCGATGAACTTCACCGGCTCGACCGGGGCCGGCGGCGACGCGTGGATCACGGTGTATGACTCGGTTCCCGGCACGCCGGCCGAGGACTCCCTCTTCGGGAGCGTGAACCTGTCGGCCGACGTCCTGATCCAGACCTACAACAACAGCAAGGGAGCGGGGCTGCTCGCCCTCTTCAACGAAGGCTCCGGCAAGAAGGGCCTCGCTCTTCTCCTCTACGACAGCGGCAATTCGGACTCGCTCGCGCTTCGCGTCGTCGATCCGGCGACCGGCCTCTTCACGACGCTCGGATCGGTCTCCCTCGGCGGCAACGTCGTCGAGAACGTTTGGTTCCGGGTGACGATGAGCGTCTCGGTCAACGGCGGCACCGTGACCGCGACCGGCAGGGTCTTTCCGCACTCGACGCCGACGGACCCCGGCAGCGCGCTGGGAGCGCAGCTCGGGAGCACGCTCAACTTCACCGGCTCGCTTCCGTCGGGAGTGGATCCGGTCGGCGAGGTCGGGATGGCGGCGGGAGCGGCGAGCACCTCCGTCAATTCCAGCGTCGCGAACTTTACGATCGGGCCCTAGGAACCCTGATAATCTGCGCGCCCAGAGGGATGCGCCGATGCCGGGAACCTACAAGAAGATCCAGATCGTCGGGACCTCGCCCGTCAGCTTCGCGGAGGCCGTCAAGAACGCCGTGCGGGACGCCTCTTCCACCGTCCGCCACATGGACTGGTTCGAGGTCGTCGAGATGCGGGGCCGCCTGAAGGACGGGGGCGTTCAGGAGTTCCAGGTCACCATCCGGATCGGGTTCAAGCTGGAGCGTCCGTAAGCCGATGCTGCTCCCTGGTGGATACCGATAACGCGGCTCTTCCACCAAGATCCTTCGGTCGCTTCGCTTACCTCACTCCCAGTAGTTGAAGGGGTAGGCGAGCTTCTCGTAGGCGTCGTCGGAGATCTTCGTGTTCCTGGCGTCGCGCTCCCCTTCGGGGTCCGAGACGTTGCGATCCATCTCCTTCAGCTGGCCCACGATCCGGTACTTGGCCGACTGGACGAACGCCTTCGCGAGCCGGACTTCGCCGGCGGCCTTCTCGCTCCCCTTCGCCGCGACGGCCGAGGTCGCCCGGGAGATCACGGCGAGGCAGGCGTAGAGGTCCATCACGATGTTGGCCGCCCGCTCCTGCTGGTACTCCTTCTCGAGGATTCCCTTGCCGTGCCGGCGCACCACGCGCTCCAGGACGTTGGCCGCGGCGGCCGTGTAGCGGCTGACGACCTCCGCCTCCTTCGCCAGCTCCGGCGCGTTGCGGGTCAGCTTCGCCGGCGCGACCGAGCGAAACTTCCGCGCCGCGTAGTCCGAGAGGATTCCGAGCGAGGACAGCGGCGCGCGAATCGCTTTTCCGACTTCCTTCAAGTCCTCGCCGACGTCGCGCATGCCGGAGAGCGCAACCAGGACCCGAAGGATCTCGTTGGTCCCCTCGAAGATCATGTTGATTCGCGAATCGCGCAGCGCCTTCTCGTATGGGTATTCTTCCATGAACCCGTTGCCGCCGGCGATCTGGAGCGCGTCGTTGATCGTCTGCCACGCGGCCTCGGTCCCGAGGACCTTGCAGCACGCCCCCTCGAGCGCGTAGTCGGGCAGGCCCCGGTCCACCAGGCCCGCCGTCAGGTACACGAGCGACTCGATCGCGTAGGTCGTGGCGACCATCCGCGCGAACTTGGCACGGATCATCTCGAAGTCCGCGATGCGGGTCTTGAACTGCCGTCGTTGCGTGGCGTGCTTCGCGGCCAGCCGGATCATCGCCTTGGAGCCGCCGACGCACCCGGCCCCCAGCGAGGTTCGGCCGGTATTCAGGACCTCGACGGCGATCTTGAACCCCTGGCCGCGCTCGCCCAGGACGTGGAACGCCGGCACACGGACGTTGACCAGTTCGACCGGCGTCGTCGAGGAGCCCTTCAAGCCGAGCTTCCGCTCCTCCTTGCCGGGAGTCACCCCGCCCAGGTCCTTCGTGACCACGAAGGCGGTGATGCCGCGGTGCTGGTCCCGCCCCTCGAGCCGGGTATCCCGGGCGAAGACGGTGAAGAAGTCCGCGAAGCCGCCGTTGGAGATCCAGTGCTTGGTGCCGTTGACGACGAACGTCTGAGTCGCCTCGTCGTAGTCCGCGGTCGTCCGGATCGAGGCGGCGTCCGACCCGGCCTCCGGCTCGGTCAAGGCGAAGGCCCCGAGCATCTCGCCCGTGGCGAGCGACGGAAGCCACCGCTTCTTCTGCTCCTCGTTGCCGTAGAGGAGGAGCCCCTTGATCCCGATCGAGAGGTGCGCGCCGATCAGGATCGCCAGCGAAGCGTCGACCGTTCCGACCTCCTCCATCACCCGGCAGTACGCCGACGCGGAGAAGCCGTAGCCGCCGTACTGCTCGGGGATGGTCATTCCGAAGGCCCCCAGCGCAGCCAGGCCCGCGACGACGTCCTCCGAGATGCGGTGCTCTCTCTCGATCTTCGCGGAATCGATGCGGTCCCGGGCGAACGAGCGGAAGGAGTCGAGGAATGCGGCCATCGTCTCGCGCTCCTCCGCGGAGACGCCGGGGAACGGGAAGAGGATGTCCTCGGGGACCTGTCCCGCCATCAAAGCCCGCATGGGCGACTGCAGGGCCGCCGGGCTCTCGAGCCTCGCTTCCATCGTCGTCTCTCCTTCAATCCCGGACGTGGAACTTCGCTCCGGCTGCGCTCATCTGGTGGAGCAGCGGCGCGGGCTCGTAGCGGGAGCCGACCCGCGCCGCCAGGTCTTCCAGCGTCGCCAGGACGCGGACTAGCCCGACCTCGTCGGCGTATCGCAGCAGGCCGCCGCGAAACGGCGGGAAGCCGGTGCCGAAGATCATGGCCAGGTCAAGCTTCTCCGGAGACGCCACGATCCGGTCCGCAATGCAGAACGCCGATTCGTTGATCATCGCGTAGACCAGGCGGTTTTCGATCTCGACGGCCGGCAGGAGCGACATCTTCGGCCGCGCGACCCCCAGCGCCGCGTAGGCGTCGTCGGAGGGCTCTCCGCGCTTGCCGTCCTTGTAGTCGTAGAAGCCCGCCTCGTTCTTGCGGCCGAGCCTCCCGGCGGCGACGAGCGCTTCGTCTCCCCCGGACTTCATCCTCGAGGGGAAGGCGGCCTGCAGCACCTCGCCCGCCTTCACCGCGACGTCGAGCCCCACGTCGTCCAGGAGCGCGAGGGGGCCGACCGGCATTCCGAACTCCGTCATCACCCGGTCCACGTCCTCGACCGAGCACCCTTCCTTCACCAGGCGCACGGCCTCGGAGAGGTATGGGGCGAGGATGCGGTTGACGAGAAAGCCGGGCGAATCCCGGACCACGACGGGAGTCTTCCCGAGCGCCTTCGCGAAGGCGAAGACGGTGGCGACCGTCTCGTCCGAGGTCCTCGGGCCGCGGATCACTTCGACCAGCGGCATGCGATGGACGGGATTGAAGAAGTGCATCCCGGCGACCCGCTCGGCGCGCACGGCACCGGCGGCGATCTCCTCGATCGGCAGCGTCGAGGTGTTGGAGGCGAAGATGGATTCCTCGGGGACGATCCCCTCCCATTCCCGGAGCACCGCCCTCTTCACGCCCAGCTTCTCCACGACCGCCTCGATCGTGACCTCGCAGAGTGCGAAGCCTGTGTAGTCCAGAGTGCCCGAGATGAGGCCCATCTTGTTCGACATCTCCCGAGGCTTCATCCGCCGCCTCTCGACTGCCTGGCGGAAGACCGCCGCGGCGGCCTTGAAGCCGTGGGCGAGCGCGTTGGGTTCGATGTCCTTCATCCGGACGGAGATCCCCTTCTCCGCGGCGAGCTGGGCGATGCCACCTCCCATCACCCCGGCCCCGAGCACACCGGCCCGCGCGACCTTGCGGGGAACCACGGCCGGGTCGTCCACCCCGCTTTCCTTCTTGATCGCCTCCGTCCAGAAGAAGATCGAGAGCAGATTCCTCTGGACCTCGCCGCCGAAGACGTTGGCAATGCGACGGTTCTCGATCTCCAGCGCGGCCTCGATCGAGAGCCCGTAAGACTCCTCGATCACGGCCAGGGCCTCGAGCGGCGCGGGGTAGTGGACGCCGGTCGTCTCGAGGATCTTGTCGCGCGCTGCCTTAAGGACGACCTTCCGGCCCACGGGGTTGCCCTCGAGCGCCCACGAGGAGACGCCTCCCGGCCCCCGCCTTCCCGGACGCGGCTTGCGCCGGCCCATCTTCTCGCGGGCGAAGCGGCGCGCGAACTCGTCGAAGATCGCGGCCGGCACGGCCTCGTCCACCAGGCCGATCCGGCGGGCGCGGCGAGCGTCGAGCTGCTTGCCGGTCAAGATCAGGTCGAGGGCCTTCTGAAGCCCGACCAGGCGCGGCAGCCTCGAGCAGCCGCCCCACGCGGGAAAGAGCCCGAGGCGCACCTCGGGCAGGCCGATCTTCGCCTTCGGCGAGTCCGACATCACGCGGTAGTCGCAGGCCAGGGCGAGCTCCATTCCGCCGCCCAGGCACGTCCCGTTGATCGCGGCGACCGTCGGGTAGGAAAGCCGCGCGAGCTGCTCGAAGAGGGCCTGGCCCCGGGCCGATCCTTCCCGGACCTGGTCGGAGGGCACGCTGACGAACTCCCTCAGGTCCGCCCCGGCGATGAAGGAGTCGGTCTTGCCGCTCCGGACCAGCAGGCCCTTGATCCGGGAATCCCGGGCGAGCTTGAGCAGGAACTCCGCGAGCTCCTCGAAGACCGCGCGCGAGAAGATGTTCAGCTTCTCCCCCGGCCGGTCGAAGGTCAGGATCGCGAGACCGTCTTCCTCGACGTCCAGTTGGAACGCGTTCACAGCTGCTCCACGACGACCGCTCCCCCCTGGCCTCCGCCGATGCACATCGTCGCCAGGCCGAACTGGACTCCGCGCCGGCGCATTTCCTTGAGCAGCGTCGTCACCAGGCGGTTGGCCGAAGACCCCACGGGATGGCCCAGCGCGATCGCCCCGCCGTTGACGTTGGTCCTTTCCCAGTCGATCTCTCCGATCGGTCCGCCCGTCGAGTACTTCGCGTGCCAGGAGGCCGAGGGGAAGACCTTCGCGCACGCGAGGACCTGCGCGGCGAACGCCTCGTTGATCTCGACTAGGCCAATGTCCTTCCACTCGACGCCCGCCCTCTTCAGGGCCAGCGGCGTCGCGACCGCGGGGCCCAGGCCCATGCGCTCGGGCTCCAGGGCGCAGAAGGCGAATCCGCGGATGCGTCCGAGCGGCGCGTGGCCCTTCGCCCGTGCCGCTGACGCGCTCATCACGAGCGTGGCCGCGCCGCCGTCGGTGATCTGGGAAGAGTTGCCCGCCGTCACCGTGCCGAACTTCCGGTCGAAGAACGGGCGCAGCTTCGCCAGCGCCTCCAGGGACTGGTTCTCGCGCACGCCGTTGTCCTGGACGGTCATCGAATCGAAAGCGGGAGGGATCGGCACGGGCACGATCTCCTCCGCGAGCTTCGCCCGTGCGAGCGTGACTCGCTGGTGGGAGCGCAGCGCGAAGGCGTCCTGCTCCTCGCGGGTGATCCCGTGCTCCTTGGCCAGGATCTCCGCGGTCTGCCCCATGTTGAGACCGCAGACGGCGTCGGTCAGCCCCATCTGGAGTCCGATGTCCGGCTTGAAGTGCCGGGGACGGAACTTCGACGCGGCCGCCAGGCGCTCACCCGCTCCCTTCGCGAGGAAGATGCCGGTGAAGACCTCCTGGCTCTCCCGGGAGTAGAGCAGCGGGATGCTCGACATGGACTCGACGCCGCCCGCCACGATGGCGTCCGCGTCGCCCGCCTGGATCCGGTAGGCCGCCTCGACGATCGCCTCCAGGCCCGATCCGCACAGCCGGTTGACCGTGAAGGCCGGCACGGACGCCGGCACGGACGCCTTGAGCGCGGCGACGCGCGCGACGTTGACCGCATCGGGAGGCTGCGCGATGTTGCCGAAGACGATCTCGTCGAGCTCCGCCGGGTCGAAGTTGGTCCGGGCGAGGATCTCCGCAGTGACGATCCGGCCCAGCTCCTGCGCCGGGACGTCCTTCAGATCTGTATTCGCCTTGGCGTACGGTGTCCGCACGCCGTCCACGATGACGGCGTCACGCGACATGAGGCCTTTCAGCGGCCTGGTACATCTTCTGGATCAAGCTCTGGTACCGGCTCTCCAGGATCCGCCGCTTGACCTTCAGCGTCGGGGTGATCGAGCCGTCCTCCACGGTCAGGTCCGAGGGAAGCAGGGCGAAGGCGCGGATCTGCTCGTGGCCGGGCTTGTCGGTGTTGTACTGGTCGATCTCCTTCTGGAAGAGCGCCCGGACCTCGGGGTTGGCGTCGATGGAGTCGGGCGAGAAGGAGATCTTCCGCGACTCGGCGACCTCCTTCAGCCGGTCGAAGTTCGGGACGATCAGCGCCGCGAGGAACTTGTGGCGGTCGCCGAGCACGATCGGCAGGCTGATGAACGCGGACTTCTTCAGCTCCTGCTCGATCGGCTGCGGAGCCGCTTTCTTGCCCCCCGCCAGGACGATCAGGTCCTTCTTGCGGTCGGTGATCGAGAGAAATCCGTCGGCGTCGAACTGCCCGATGTCGCCGGTGTGGAACCAGCCCTCCGCGTCGATCGCCTCGGCCGTCGCGTCCGGCTTGTTGAAATAGCCCTTCATCACGTGCGGCCCGCGGGTCAGGATCTCGCCGTCGGCGGCGATCTTGACCTCGACGCCGGGGATCGCCTTTCCAACCGTCCCGAGCCGCCAGGCCCGCGGCCCGTTGACGCAGATCACCGGCGAGGTCTCCGTCAGCCCGTAGCCCTCGTAGATCGTGACTCCCGCGCCCCAGAAGAACTCCGCGAGGTCGCGCGAGAGCGGCGCCCCGCCGGAGACGGCGAACCGGAAGCGGCTCCCGAGGGCGTGGCGGATCTTCTTGAAGACCAGCGCGTCGGCCGCCTTCGCCTTCACGGCGAGGACCGCGGGGACCGGCTCTCCCTTCTGCTCGTAAACCAGGCGCTCCCGGCCGACTCCGACGGCCCACTCGAAGATCTTCTTCTTGAGGCCGCCCTCGGAGTCGACGCGGTCGCGGATTCGCCCGAGGACCTTCTCGTAAACGCGCGGCACGGCGCCGAAGCAGTGCGGGTTGACCTCGACGAAGTTGTCCTTGAGCCTGTCCACGGACTCGGCGTACGCGATCGAAGCTCCCTTGTAGGCGTAGGCGTAGTCGAGCATCCGCTCGAACACGTGCGACAAAGGCAGAAAGCACATCGCCGTGCCGTCTCCGGTGATCGGGACGACCTGAAGCGCCGCCAGGACGTTGGACACGAAGTTTCGGTGCGTCAGCATCGCGCCCTTGGGCTCCCCCGTCGTGCCCGACGTGTAGATGATCGTGGCGACGTCGTCGGCGCGTACCCGACCGGCCCTCTGCTCGAACGCAGCCGGGTTCATGTCCAGGAGCGGCCGCCCGCGGTCCACCGCCTGAGAGAACGACAGGAAGCCCGGCTCGTTGGGAGGATGGGCGTCGAAGCTGACGACGTACTCGAGGGCCGGACACTGGCCGCGGATCGTCAGGACCTTCCCGAGCTGCTCGAGTGACGAGACGAAGATCGCCCGCGCGCCGGAGTCCTTCAGCAGCGGCGCGATCTGGTGCGCCGGGAGCGTCGGGTAGATCGGCACCGACCAGGCGCCGGCGCACAGGATCGCGTAGTCCGCCATCGCCCACTCCGGGCGGTTCTCCGAGAGAATGGCCGCGCGGTCTCCCGGCTGGATCCCCAGCGAGTTCAAGCCCATGGAGAGGGCGCGGACGGTGTAGGAGAAGTCGGCCGCGGAGATCGGCTTCCACTCCCCGCCCACCTTGGAGACCAGGAGGTCCGGCTTACCCGACGCGGACGCCTTCTGGAAGATGTCGCAGAGGGTCCGGACGTCGTCGGTCATCGTTGCTCCGAGGCGCGCTCGCATTCTGGCCCGCGCCCGGACCGCGGTCAAGAAAAAGACCCATCACTTCCGGGCGGCTTGACTTGGAGCGGCGCCGGGTCGTATATCGGCGGCACTCTCGGAGGTCGAGACGAGCACAGAAGAGGACGGTCCCCGTCTGGCGGCGTCCGCGCCCGTTCTGAACAGAAGCCGGCTCGCTGTCTTCCTGGTAGCCATCCTGCAGCTCTCGCCCGCGAGCTGCTCGGAGACGCCATCCCGGTCAACGCCGGTCCCCGCGCCGAGGGAGGATGATCCGCGCTTCACGCTCGTGCTCCGCGCGATGAACACCAGTAGCGAGCGCAGGACCATCGACCTCGAGGTTGCCGTGGACGGAGCCGTCGTCGTGCGAGATCGACTGACGAGCGAGGGTTCCAGGGACATCTCGATTCCGCCGAGCAAGACATTTCCGCTCGAGGTCCCCACCGGCAAGCACGTCCTTCGAGCGCGCTCGTCGGAGGCGGGCGCGGAGGTTGAGCGCGAGATCGAGATCCGGAAGAAACACTGGGCCCTGCTCAGCTACGAGGCCGGACCAGACGGGAAGATGGGATTCACCCTGACGGTGCAGGACACGCCCATCCGTTTCGAATGATCGGAGGAGTCATGACGGCGGACCGGAAACGGGCTACCCTCCTGGCCGGGGCCATCGCCCTGGCCGTCTGGACGACGGCGGTCGCCCAGACGAGCTCGCATGTGGGAGCGACGTCCCCTGCCCAATCGAAGAGGCTTCCTCCGACGGCCGACATGCCCGCGCGCGGGGAGGGAGGGCCGATCCCGGGCCGGATCGAGCTCCCGGAAGCCGTACAGTCCACCTTCACGACCCCCGACGGGTTCACGCACTTCCGGCTGGACGTCAACTCGGGATGTCTGTTTGCGGACCACAACTACATGCTCAGCATCCCGGTCGACCCGGCCAAGATGCACAAGATCTCCTACCTGATGACCAACTACGACGTGGACTACAACGATCCCCAGGGCTGCCCCGGCGGCCCGGAAGTGGACCTGATGAATTTCAACGGCAAGCTCCTCGGGATCCTGGCCGGGGCCAACAACTCCTGGAGCATCAACACCTATCCACTGACCCAGTCGCAGCTCGTCAACGGGAGCAACGCCATCCACATCACGACCGACTCGACGGGCACCGGATGCTGGTGCGTCGGCGTCGGGTATCTCGAGGTCAAGGCGAAGATCGACTTCAAGGTCAAGGAATACACGCCTCAGAACAACGACAAGAACCGGGACTTCCACGCCGCCAAGGTGGACATCACGACGACCTTCACCGTGGAGTACGACACCGCGACCCTGACCGCGAACACCTACAAGGTCGAATACCGGGACGCGGCCGGCAACTGGCAGCCGGTCGCCGGCACCTTCACACAGCTCGCGCCCGAGAAGTTTCGCTTCACCCCCAACGCGGACTTGAAGGACGGGGTTCGCTATCGCGCCACCGTGGTCAGCGGGACCAACGGCGTCAAAGGGAAGAACGGAGGAAAGCTCGACGCCGACGTCGTTTCGTACTTCTGGACCGTCCCCGACATGAGCGTCACCGACAACTTCGACTATGGGAGCGGGTCTAAGTGCCCGCCCTCGATGACGCCATGCCCCGGCCTCGATCTCGCCATCTTCAACACGGCGCGGAACAAGGCGATGGTCCCGAATAAGAACGCCGTCGCCCGCGTCTACCACCGGTGGAAGCGCCACACCGAGGTCCATGTGGACGACCAGGTCAAAGAGGTCCAGGTCAAGGACAGCCTGGGGTCGAAGGGCACGCTTCAGCAGGTCGTCAAGCGCCCCGACCGCTACACGGCCGCCGAGATCGCGGCGGCCCAGCATACGGTGAACATCTACCACAACCCCGGCACGAACTTCAGCTACTCGCTGGAGTGCACTCCGCTGCCCCAGACCAACGCCGTCCCGGTGAAGTTCACCCAGACGCGAAACCTCTCGAGCACCGGCAGCTCTCCGACGATGAAGTTCGACTACTACTTCCTCAAGGACGGAGCGTGGTCGGGAGGCGTGCCCGCAGCGGCGAAGACCGAGGGGCGTACCCTCATGACGACCGGCTCGCAGCAGATCACCGACCAATTCCCCGTCATCGGCACGACCTACAGCGAGAAGGGAGATCACTCGATCGGCTACACGATGACCGGAAACACCATCGTGGACTCCGTCTGTACGGTCGTTAACGAAGTCAACTGCCCGTACTGGATCTTCTTCTCTTCGAAGAAGAAAGAGCTCGAGTGCGCCTACGAGAAGCTCGAGACGATGCGGGGAGGACACAAGTTCGTCGCGGCAACAGTCAACAACCAGCTCTGCCCGATCGCCACGGGTTTCGCGATGCGGGGCAAGGTCTTCTTCCACCAGTTCGGACAGGGAGCCAACCAGTACACGATCACCCACGAGGTCGGCCACATCTACGGGATCAGCAAAGCCAACAATCCGACCCCGGGCCACCGGAACAACAGCACGGGCGTCGAAGGGTTTCAGGTCCGAACGAAGCAGAACCGGTCCTACGTCGAGAACAACGAGGTCTCGCTGATGTTCACCTCGGCTCAGCCCCACAAGTGGGTGGACAACACGGACTACGACGACCTGATCGCCGCGGGGATCACGAGCTCGTTCCAGTTCGGGCCGAAGACCGAAGCGCAGGACACGGTCGGGCCGTACCTGATCGTCTCCGGCTACGCGGACGCCGCGACCGCTGTGCTCTCCTCGGTCTTCCTCCAGGATTCCCCCAACGACGCCACCGACCCGACCGGGACGCACACCGTGGAGCTGCTGGACGGGTCGGACAACGTCCTCTCCAGCGCGAATGTGACCCCGGGCGTGGACCTCATCGTGGACGAGCTCGTCCCCGGAGCGGGACCGCGGCCCGCCGGCGAGCTCGGTCCGCCCCCCCTCTCGCCCTACTTCACGGTCAGCCTTCCCTGGTCCGCGAGCGCGCAGAAGATCCGAGTCCGCCTGGGCGCGACGGTCCTCCTGACGTACAACCGGACGGCCGCGGCGCCGACGGCATCGTTCACCTCACCGTCCGAAGGCGCCACGCTCACAGGGACGACGGCCGTCGTCTGGTCCGGGTCGGACGCCGACAGCCCGGGCCTCGCCTACCAGCTGCAGCTGAGCGAGGATGGCGGAGCGACTTTCAAGCCGCTCATCCCCCTCACCGACGCCACCTCCTACAGCCTCGACTCGACTCTCCTCGCCTCTGGGAGCGGGCGGGTCCTCCGCGTCCTGGTCACGGACGGCTTCAACACGGCCTACGCGACCCGCAACGTCAGCGTTTCCAACGCCCTTGCAGTCAGCGGAGTGAACCCGCCGGACACGCAGACCGGCGTCGCCGCGACGACGTCGGCCGGCGCGACGTTCACGTCGGACGTCAACACGGCCACGCTCTTTGCCGGCTTCAAGATGGTCCAGCAGGGAGATACGACCGGCCTCGGCGGCACGATCACGTACTACACGGGGACGAGGTCCTTCGTGTTCCAGCCCGATTCGCCGCTGCTGGATTCGACGATGTACGTCGTCTCGCTGACGGGCGTGCAGGACGTCAACGGCAACTCCCTCGCCGCGCCCTTCCAGTGGTCCTTCACGACGGGCCCCGACACGACGCCTCCCCTCGTCGTCGCCGTTAGCCCGACCGCTGGCGAAATCGGAACGCCTCTGAATCCCCTGATCGTGGCCCAGCTCAACGAGGTCATGACCGCCTCGACGGTCAACGGCTCGAGCTTCCAGGTCACGGGACCGGGCAACGTCGCGGTCCCGGGTGTCGTCACCTACAACACCCTTGTCGACCAGGCCGTCTTCACGCCGTCCTCTCCCCTGTCCCCGAACACCACCTACAGCGCGGTGCTGACCACCGACGCCCAGGACCTCGCCGGCAACCCGCTGGGCGCCGCCGCCAGCTGGAGCTTCACGACGGGCTCCGACACGAACGCGATCGGCCTTCGGCTTCTGGACAGCTACGGCGACCAGCCGCTCGACGACGACGGCGACGGCCTCTTCGACCGCCTCCTGATCCTCATCGACGTCGAAGTCAAGACGACCAGCTACTACAACGTCAACGCGCGCCTGCTGGACAAGAACGGGCACCTCATCGAGTGGAAGTCTCCCGGCTTCTATTACCTGTACCCCGGCGCCTATACGCTCGGAATCTGGTTCACCGGGGCCGTCATCCGGGGCCACAACGTGGACGGCCCGTACACGCTCGACTCGCTCAACTTCTACGACTACAACAACCCGGGCAACTTCGACACCCGCTTCGAGGTCTACCAGACGTTCCCGTACCAGGTCTCCCAGTTCTTCAGCCTCATGACCTTCTCCGGGCTCCCGGACCAGGTCGTCGAGAAGGGCACCACAAGGGACAACGCCTTCAACCTCAGGGATTACACGACTCACCTGACGCAGCCGGTCTCCTCGGTCACGTACAGCATCTTCATCAACAGCGACCCGAGTGTCGGCGTCACGATCGACGGGAGCGCCAACATCGACATCAACCCGGGCCCGTCGGTCGAGGCGGAAAGCGATGTCACCATCGAGGCCAAGGACACGCTCGGGAACCTCGTCCATTCGACTTTCCACGTCAGCGTGCAGGCGGCGGCTCCGAAGACGCTGACGCCGACGTACCCGGCCAAGCTGCGCCCCAACGCGAGCCAGGACGTCCTGATCGACATTTACGACCAGTTCGGCCGGCTCTTCACGCAGCCCGTGACGGTCGACTTCCAGTCCACGTTCGGGAGCATGACGCCCCCGTCCATCCAGACCTCGACGGGGCACGCGACGTCCTCCTTCTCTCCGGGCGGAGCTGGCGGCACGGCGTTTATCACGGCGACCTCCGGCGATGCGTCCGGCCAATTCTCGATCGTCTCCGGCTACTCCACCGGCGACATCAACGCCGCGGGGCTTCTCGTGGACCCGGTCGCCGACGGAGCGAGCTCCGACGGCAACGGCGTTTTCGAGCCCGGCGAGACGGTCTTCGTCCGGCCCTCCTGGACCAACACGACGCCCGCCCCGGCGCTCCTCACCGGGGCGGCGTCCCTGTTCACCGGCCCTGCGGGCCCAACCTATAACCTGACCGACTCGGCGGCGGACTACGGCTCGATTGCTTCCAACGCCACGAGCAACTGCGCAACGGCGACGGGCAACTGCTACGAGATGAGCGTGTCGAGTGTGACCGGCCAGTCGCTGCAGGAGGGTCCCACGGTGGCGCGGCCCTCGACGCACTGGGATGCGACGTTCACCGAGACGCTCACGGGCGTCGACCCGCTGCTCCGGACGCTCCACATCGGGCAGAGCTTCACCGACGTGCCGAAGAACCACGTCTTCTACCAGTTCGTCGAGCGGATCCTCCACAACGGCGTAACGACCGGCTGTACGGGGACGACCTACTGCCCCGACGACAACGTCTTCCGCCTCCAGATGGCGGTCTTCATCGCCAGGTCGCAGGCCGGCGGCGACGCGAACGTCCCGGTCTCCGGCTCGGCGCAGGGGAATCCTTACAACTGCGTCTCGGGTGGCCAATCCCAGTTCACCGACATCGCGGCGGACAACCCCTTCTGCCGTCACGTCCACTACATCTTCTCGACCGGCGTCACGACCGGCTGTATCACGACTCCGCCGCGGCAGTACTGCCCGTCCGACAACGTCACGCGCGGGCAGATGGCGCTTTTCATCGCGCGGGCCGTTGCCGGGAGCGACGCCGCCGTCCCGGTGTCCTACGGTCCCGACCCGACCACGGGCCGCAGCTACTCCTGCAACCCGGCCAGCCCAAACCTGTTCTTCACCGACGTCCAGACGAGCGACATCTTCTGCCGCCACACCCACTACCTCTGGGCGAAGAACGTCATCTCGGGATTTCCCGACGGCTCATTCGGTCCGGCACTCCTCGTAAGCCGGGGAGCCATGTCCAAGTTCCTGGCCAACGGCTTCAGCATGAAGCTCTACTGACCTAGACTCGCCGGGTGGCGATCGCTCTTCTGACGGCGACGGCGCTTGCTTTGGCCGGGTTCCTCGCGACGTCGGCCGGGGGATTCGTTCTCGCGGCCACACATGGGGCGGCGGCCGGCCCGCTCGTGACCCGGCACGTCGCCATCGCCATCCCGACGGTCCTGATCTCGCTCTTCTCGCAGTCGATGGTGATCTTCTATTTCATCGGCACCGGCAAGCTCGTCAAGGAGGAGGTCGCGTCGTTTCCCGAGGCCCAGCGCGCCGTCATCCTCCGGGCGCTTCGGCGGTTCAAGGCGAAGACCTCGCCCCCCGCGACCTTCTCACTCCTTTCCGCCATCGCCGTCTTCGTCCTGGGCGGCGGCGTTCACACGAGCGCGCTTCCGGGGTGGACCCACCTCTCGGCGGCGATCCTCGCGGTCTTGACGCACGCCTGGGCGCTGTCGACCGAGTGGAGGACCTTCGTCGAGAACCACCGCCTGATGAACGACCCGAGCGTCTACGTCGGAGCCGCGCAAGGGGCCGGGGACTAGAAGCGGGCGAGCTTGGCGGTCCCCGAGAGCGCGACCCAGAAGTTGACGCCGTCGCTCGCGGCGCCGACCGGCGCCGACCCCGTGCCGGTCGCAAACGTGCCGATTGCCGTCAGGTCCGCGGCCTTCCAGAGCGAAACGCTGTCGCCGCCCAGGTTCGTGACGAGGACCCGCTGCCCGTCGAAGGCGGCCCCGATCGAGTCGTTCAAGCCGTTTTCGATCAGCGTCGCCAGGATCGCCCCGCTCGACGCTCGGACGACGAAGACGGAGCTGTTCCCACCGCACGGGACCCAGATGTTCGAGCCGTCGAACACGGGGTTCGCCGCGAGGCCGTCGACCGTCACCGTCTGGAGGATGGAGCCGGAGCCGTCGAGCTTGAACAACTTGCCGGCGTTGTAGTCCGTGACCCAGACGTTCGCCCCGTCGAAGACGGCGCCCATGGGCGAGGTGAACCCCGCCGTCACCGTCGTAACCGTCCACGGCAGAGACGGCCCGGGAGTTACGATCGAGACCGACCCGCCGAGGATGTTGGCCGTCCACACTCGAGTCCCGTCGAAGACGATTCCGTCGGGGCGGTTGCCGAGGTTGGAAGCGACCGTCGTTACGGCTCCGGCCGCCTGTGTGGGATCGATCTGGTAGAGCTGGCCGGGACTCGTATACCCGGTCACGATCACCCGCCCCATGGCGGACAGGACGTCGTGCGCCGAGATCGCTCCGGTCCAGGTCTCCAGGAGCCTGCCATCGCTCGACCGCACCCGCGCGACCAGGCTGTTGCCGCTGCACGCTACCCAAACGTCCGCGCCGTCGGAGGCCAGGAGCTCGGGGTCGTTGCCAACGGTCGTCACGCCGAGCACGGTGGCGTTCTGGGTCGTCCAGAACTGGTCGAGGGAAGCGCGCCGGCCGCCGCGTTTCAGCGCGCCGTCCACGGTCCGCGAGAGGAAGGCCGCCATCTGGAGGCGCGTCACATTGCCGGTCGGATCGTAGGTGGTCGCCGTCGTCCCCGTCGTGATCCCGAGATAGAAGATCTCGAGCACGAACGGACAGAAGGCTGCGTCGGAGACGTCCGTAAACGGGCCGCACAAAGCGCTGAGCAGTCCAGTGGAACCGGACAGCAGAACTGCTCCGAACAGGAACAGGATCGCGCGAATCCGGAGAACGGCTTTCCCCTTCATGGAGCCTCCCGGAAATCTCAGCCCAGTGAGGCTACCACGGGGCCTCGCCGACGGCCGGTCAGAACCGGGCGAGGGCGCTCGTGACTCCGTTGGTCCCCTGGAGGGTGAGCCAGAAGTTCAGCCCGTCGCTCGCCGCGCCGTAGGGATTGCTGCCGGCGCCCGTGGAAAAGAACCCGATCGGGCTCAAGTCCGCCGCCTTCCAGAGCGAGACTCCGCCGTTGGCCTGGTCCGTCACGACGACTCGTTGCCCGTCGAAGGAGGCGGAGATCGCTCCGAACAGTCCGTTGCTGGTCAGCGTCGCCAGGCGCGCGCCGCTCGAGGCTCGAATGACGTCCACGGTCCCCCCGATGAAGTTCGGGACCCAGATGTTCGACCCGTCGTACGCGGGAAACATCGGCTCCGTAGCGCTGCTCGTGACGGTCAGGAGGATCGCGCCCGAGGAGTCGAGCTTCTTGATCGTGTCCCCGTCGGTCACCCAGATGTTGCCGCCGTCGAAGATCGCCCCATTCGGTCCCGCGAAACCGGCTGTTACGGTCGTGACCGACCAGGGAGTCGAGGCGCCCGGGGTCACGATCGAGACCGAATTCGAGTTCGCCGTCCAGATGCGGGCGCCGTCGAACGCGATCCCCCCCGTGTTGACTCCGACCGAGCTCGCGACCGTCGTGACCACTCCGGCCGGCTGGCTCGGATCGATCCGATACACGGCACCCGGGTTGGTTCGGCCGGTCGAGAAGATACTTCCGATCGCCGAGAGCACGCCGAACGCAGAGGTCGCCCCGGTCCAGGTTTCGAGAATCTTGCCGTCGCTCGCGCGGACGCGGGTTACGGTCGCACGCGAAGAGTTCGCCACCCAGAGGTCCGCGCCGTCGGACTTGACCAGGTTCGCTCCGAAGGGAAGCGTCGTTACGCCGAGGACCGTTTCGTTGCCCGTCGTCCAGAACTGTTCGCCCGCCGCCCGGCGGCTGCCGCGCTTGAGGACGCCGTCGACCGAGCGCGAGAGGAACGCCGCCATCTGCAGCCGCGTGACGTTTCCCGAAGGATCGTAGGTCGTGGCGGTCGTTCCGGTCGTGATTCCAAGGTAGAAGATCTCGAGGACGAACGGACAGAAGACGTCTGCCGCCACGTCGGTGAATGGGCCGCAGTTGCCGAGCAGCCAGCCGCCGGCGCCAAGAAGGACGGCCGCCGTCACCACGAGGACCTTCTTGAAACCCGCTCCCAAACGCATCTTCCCTCCCTCCAGATCTCAGTTAAGACGTGGCTCCGGAGGGCGCCGTTACAGGGAACGGAGAAGACTCGCTATTTCACTTCGAGGAGGGTGGTTCGGCCTTCGATGACGGTGAAGGGATAGGCGGTTCCGGCGTCCAGGATGAGCTGGTAAGAGCCCGGAGCGAAGTTCTGCCAGACCGTCACGGGGGGCGAGGGGTGGACGCTCCCGTCCAGGCGGAAGGGACTCAACAGGTAGATGCCGCCGGAGGCGTCCACGATGCGGCCGCTGACCTGGACCGCCGGGCGCACCTCGACCGTGCCCCCGGGCGTGAGCGCGACGGTCAGAGTCGGCGAAGGAACCTGGACGGAAGGGTAGGAGCGGGGCGAGTAGCCGTTGGAGAAGAAATAGATCGCGTAGACGCCCGGACCGAGCGAGCTGACCTCGCCGCGGCCGGTCGAATCCAGGCTGACGCTCCCGGAGAAGGCGACTGATCCCCCGGCGCCATAGGCGAGGACGTTGATCCCGCGCAGCGGCAGCCCGGTCAGCCCGTCGTTGGCCTGGATCCCGATGCCGGTGCCGCGGTCGAGCGCGAAATCGGACGTCACGTTGTCCGAGGCCACGTTGATGGCCTGGGTCTTCAACTGGTAGCCGGACTTCCTCGCGGAGAGCTGGTAGGCGCCCGGGTCCACGTCGTCGATGAAGTAGCGGCCCGAGGAATCCGTCACGCCCTGCTTCATCGCGAAGGCCTGCGTCTCCTTCCCGGTTTGCGCCTGCACGGTGACCCCTTCCAGCGCGACCCCCGATCCGGTCTCCGTGATCATGCCGGTCACCGAGATCGCCGGCAGTGCGATGTCGCCGTTGGTGTCGCCGGACACCGTCATCGCCTTGCGGTATCCGACGCCCTGGCCGCTGACGGAGACCTGGTAGTTGCCGTCCTCGAGGCCGTCCAGCGTGTAGCTGCCGTTGTCGTCGGTCTGCCCGCTGGCGCGGCCCGTGTTGGCTCGCGGGGGATCCGGGACCGCGACGACGAAGAGGCCGGGCAGCGGCCGGTCGCCCCGCGTCACGCGGCCGGACAGCCGCGAAGTCCCCTCGAAAACGATGTCCGCCGGGAAGTCGCCGCCGTCGGGCACTTCGACCGTCTTCGCGGTCGTGCGGCCGGACAGAAAATTGGTCGTCGCCGAGAGGCGTACGACTCCCGCCGGGACGTCGCTGAGCGAATAGGCGCCGCTGTCGTTCGTCTGAGTCGAGTCGTTGTATCCGTTGGCCGAGGCGTTGATGCGGACGCCCCCGAGCTGCCCCGCGGGAAGGCCCGTCACGTTGCCGTGGACGAGGGCGCCGTTGGCCATCTGGACCATGACGCCGGATTGCTGCTGGTTGTCCGCGACGACGACGTCCTTGGCCGTGGACTTGCCGGTGTTCCCAGTCGCGGTCAGCTTGTAGCGGCCGGCAGCGAGGTGGTCGAAGAGGAAGTTGCCGGCGCCGTCCGTGCGCGAGGACTCGTTGGAACCGCCGAAGCCGCCGCTGTCGCCCTCCTCGTTCAACTGCACCAGCGCACCGCCGACTCCCGAGCGCCCGTCGGTCCCGATGACGGTCCCGGAAATGCTGGCTCCGGTCCCGAGGACGAGGTCCACCGCCGTTTCCTTGGAGGGGTCCACGTCCCGGCTGGCCTCCAGGTAATCCGGGTGGTTGGCCGTGATGGTCACGCGCCCCTCGGGAAGACCGTCGAACTGGTAACGGCCGTCGGCGTCCGAGGTCGTGGATCCGCCGGCGCCCCCGCCGGCGATCCGCGCGACCATCGCCCCCATCGCGCCTCCCTGGCTCTCCGACGGATGCCACGTCACCGACGAGTTCGCCACGGCGGTCCCCCGCAGGTCGGCGATGCGCCCGGAAAGCCCGCCTCCGCGCTTGAGGGAGAGGACGACGCCTTCCTTGGTCTCGCCTTCTCCTATTTCCACACCCGAGATCTCTCCGGCGCGATAGCCCGCGGCCGTCGCGCGGATCGTCCACTTCCCGGCCGGAACGTCGGAGAGCTCGAAAGTCCCGTCGTCGGACTGGAAGTTCTGGTCGCCGCCGCGGCCGCCCATCGCGATCTGGAATCCCCCGCCTCCGCCGCCGCGGGGCCCGCTTCGCCCGACGGCGAAATCCGTCACGGGCTTCTTGGCGTCGGCGTCCTCGACCCGCCCGCGGATCGTCCCGGCAGTCTTGAGGACGACGACCAGGTCCGACGTCGGAGGGGTGACGTTCTTCTGCTGCGTGGCGTACCCCTGGGCCTGGATGTTCAGGAGGATCGACTTCTCCGCGGCGAACCCGTCCAGCCGGAAGCGCCCGTCCGCGTCGGAGGTGCCGGTCTGCGGCCTGCCGCCGCTTCCGATGTCGATCGCGAAGACCTGGGCACCGAGGACCGGCGCGCCGGACGTGTCGCGGACCGCGCCCCCGATCACGGCGCCGGCCGCGAGCGTCACCGGCGGCCACACGTTGTCTTTATCCGCCTTGACCTGGAGGCCCGGCACCGTCTTGCGCGCATAGCCGTCGCGCGAAACCGCGAGCGTGTACTCCCCTTCCTCGAGACCCTTCAAAGTGAAGGAGCCGTCGTTGCCGGTGGAGGTGTCCGGCCTGTCGGCGTTGAGCCCCATCAGGCGCATCTGGACGCGCGCCCCGCCCATCATCCCGTCCTCTTTGTGAACCGCTCGGATCTCCGCGCCGGCGACCGGCTGCCCCGTTGGGTCCACGACTTTCCCCTTCGCCTGGATCCCCTGTCGCACGACGAGGGTCAAGTCCTTGATCGCGTCGCCCGCCTTGATCGTCAGGCCGGGACGGCGCGCGGTCGCGTAGCCGGACTTGGCCGCCTCGAGCGAGAGATTCTTCTCGGGCTCGAGGCCGCGCAGCCGGAACGAGCCGTCGGGCGCGGTCAGGACGCCCCGGTCCCCGAGGATCGAGGCGGGGTTGTTGACCGCGCCTCGCAGCATCCGCCGCAATCCCAGTTCCCGCGTGATCCGGACGCGCGCCCCGACCACCCCCTGGCCCTTCTCGTCGGTCACGCGGCCGGCGAGGGTCGCGGCACGCCGCAGCGCGATGTTCGCCGTCGGCGTGGCGCCCCCGGCGTTGACGCCGGGGATCGACGACGTCAGGTATCCCTCGCGGACCGCCTCGACGGAATACCGCGATGGCGCAAGACCGGAAAGGCGGAAGCGGCCCTTCTGGTCCGCCTTGACACTCCGCTCGGCGCGGCGGCGGGCGAACCCGCCGAAACCCGTCGGCGGATACGCGGAGATCCTCGCTCCGACGACCGGACGCCGGGTCCCTTCCTCGATGACCGTCCCGGAGATCGCGACACCGCGCTTGAGAGTCAGCGCCGCCGCCGTCTCCTCGCCCTTGCGGACGCGCACGCCGTCCTTGCGAGCGGCGAAGTCGTCCTTGCCGAGGGCCTGGACGTGGTGAGCCCCCGGAGAGACGCCGGGGAGGCGGTAGTTGCCCTGGGGGTCGGAGAGCGCCGCGACCTGGTCGGCCGTGACGACGAGCCCCGGCGCCGGCTTGCCCGCCGCGTCCACGATCGTCCCGTGGATGACGCCGCCCTTCTGGAGCTGGATCTTCTCGGTCGCCTTCGTCTCCGTCTGGATGCGGGTGACCGGAACGAATCCCGACGCCCGGACGACCAGGGCCCTCGCCCCGTCGGGCGCGTCGGGAATGGAGAACGACCCGTCGGCTCCGGTGCGGGCCTCGGCGAGGATCCGCGTGTCGCCGTCGAGCGGGCCGGCCGTCGAGGCGACGAAGACTCTGGCCCCGGCGACCGGCTTGCCCGAATCGTCCACGACCTGGCCCGAAGCGCTCTCGGCGGCCGGAAGCTGGATGTCGAAGAGGTCGTTGTCCTCGGAGGATTCGAACGGCCCCGTGAACCGGGCCGAAGGAAGGCCCGCCGGGAGGACGCGAACGGCGACGGACAAGCCGGGCTTGTCCAGCACGATCCGGAACCGGCCCTGTTCGTCGGTGGCGGCTTCGCCCAGCGGGGCCGGGTCGTTACCGGTGGTCTGGTCGAGGACGATCTCGTCGTCGGTGCGATAGGCGAGCCACTGGATCCGGGCGCCGGCGACCGGCTTGCCCGTGCTGTCGAGGACCCGGCCGGTGATCGTTCCCGCGTTGAGCGCCGCGGAAAGCGCCAGCAGGGCCACCCCAGCGAGCGCCATCCGAGCCCACGCCGCCTTCCGCATCATCGTCTCCTCCCCGGTATTCCTTCCAACAGTTGACGTTGTTTCGAATCCAAAGGTTACGATGACTCATGTCCAATCCACAGCCCCCACAGCCTCTCGCCGGGAAGACGGCGCTGGTGACCGGCGCCGCCCTCCGTGTGGGCCGGGCGATTGCCCTGGCGCTGGCCCGATCGGGAGCGAATGTGGCCGTACATTATCGCTCCTCGAGGGCGGGCGCGAATTCCACTGTGGAGGACATCGGCAAGCTCGGAAAGCGCGCCCTCGCGATCGCGGCCGACCTGGCCGTGCCCGAGGAGTGCCGCCGGCTCGTCCGGGATTCGATCGCCGGACTCGAGGGCCTCGATGTGCTCGTTCACTCCGCCTCGAACTTCCATCGCGCTCCGCTGGAGGAAACGGGCGAAGAGCTCTGGGACTCCGCGATGAACGTCAACGCCCGGGCCGCGTTTCTCCTGGCGCGCGAGGCGGCGCCGGAGCTTCGCCAGCGCGGCGGCCGCGTCGTGCTCGTCTCGGATTTCCTGGCGCGCGATCCCGTCCGCAACTACCTGGCGCACTCCGTCTCCAAGTCCGCCGTCGAAGGATTGACTCGCGCGCTCGCCGTAGAGCTGGCACCCGAGGTCCTCGTCAACGCCGTCGCGCCGGGCACGGTCCTCCTGCCCGAGAGCGCGACCGCCGACCAGGCCGAGCGCGCCGCGCGCCGCAATCTCCTCAAGCGAAACGGGAGCCCCGAGGACGTCGCCGAGACCGTCGTGTTCCTCGCCTCCGGTCCTTCGTTCCTGACGGGCCAGGTCCTCGCCGTGGACGGGGGCCGGAGCCTGATCTAGTCGGTGGACAGGCGCGCGCGGCGCGAGAGGTAGTGCGAGACATCCGCCGCCTCGAGGCGGCCTCCCGAAAGCCCGATGTGGCCGTCCGGCCGAAGGAGGAAGAAAGACGGGCTGGAGATCCCGGCACGCTCCAGTACGCGACGGTTCTCCGCATCCGAGGGGATCGCGAGCGTTCGAACGAGGCCGCCCCACTTCGGCGCCGGACCGTCCGGCCCGAGCTGGCCGACGGCGATCAGCGTGAACCGCGTGTCGTCGACCTCCTCGAACAGATCTCGGACCGGACCGTCGGGCGAGAGCTTCAAGCGCAGCCACGGAAAGCGATCGCCCGGGCGGGGGCCATTGCCGCTCCCGGCCGCGCCCGTCGGCGATTCCGAGAGAGGACTGTCCCGGTAGCTGATGCCGACCTGCGAGATCGTTCGGAACGCGGCCCGCTGCGCCGACTCGAACTTCATCGCGAAGGCCAGGAAGTTGGGGAGGAACCGCGTGCGGAACGCCCCCGCAAGCCGGTTTTCCGAGACGATGAAGCGGAAGAAGCGGTCCGTCGTGGAAAGCAGCCGGCTCGCCACCGGGATGCGCTCGGCTTCGTAGGTGTCGAGCAGCTCCGCACCGGCCGCGCCGGAGGCGACGAGCGCCAGCTTCCATCCCAGGTTGTAAGCGTCCTGGAGCCCGGTGTTCATCCCCTGCGCCCCGACCGGGCTGTGAATGTGCGCCGCGTCGCCGAGCAGGAAGCAGCGGCCTTTGCGAAATCGCTCGGCCCGGCGATGGTGGATCCGGTAGGTCGAGAACCAGCTGCAATTCTTGAACGATAGCGAGTCTCCCGCTACCTGGTGGATCGAGGGAACGACGTCGTCGAGCGTGACGTCGTCTCTCCCCCGCAGGGCCTGCGGCAAGATCCCGACGATCCGCCAGTGGTCCGTGCCGCGAAGGGGAAAGAACAGGTGGAACCCGCCGGGCCAGAGGTACACGTTGACCTCGTCCGGGATCATCGAGCCGGTCATCTCGGTGTCCGCGACGTAGAAGACGTGCTCGTAGGGCGCGCCCTGGAACTCGATCTGGTTGATCTGCCGCACCGCGCTGCGCGCGCCGTCGCAGCCCGCCACCCAGGACGCTGCCTCCTCGCGAACGGCGCCGTCCGGCCCCTTCAGGCGCGCGATGACCGCGTCGGGCCCGGGGACGAGGCCGACGAGCTCCGTGTTCCACTCGATCTCGATGCCCTGCTTTCTCAGGACCTCGCCGAGAAGCTTTTCGTTGTCGTCCTGGCCGAGGATCAGGATGTAGGAGTAGGCGGACAGGTCCCGGCCGGCGGGCCCGAGCGGAACGCGAGCGGCGCGTTTCCCCAATGCCCACATCTGCGCGCCCGTCGCCGGCTTTCCCAGGTCGATCGCGTTCCGCGCGATTCCCAGGTGCGCGTAGATCTCGAGGGTCCGCGCCTGCACCCCGAGCGCGCGCGTCTGGAGAGCGGGGCCGTCGTGGCGGTCGATGATCCGGGGACGCAGCCCGCGCCGCGCGAGCTGGTTCGCCAGCATGAGCCCCGTCGGGCCCGCGCCCACGACGAGAACGCTGTCCATCACTAGAAGCCCTTCTGGCAGGCGATCAGATCACAGAAGAGCCTGCTCCGAATTCGGCGTGCTCGCTTCGGAGGGTTCGGGCGAAGGCGAGCATCGCCTCTCGCCGGGGCCTCGCCAGGGCTTCCGCGGCACGCGTCCGCATGGGAGCCGAGGCGGCCTCCTCGACCGCGCGCGCGATCTCCAGAAAGTCCGCACGCTCGCGCCGCGTCTCCTCGACCAGGCGCAAGACGCCGTAGGCGCCCATCCGCTCCAGCAGCACCGCGTCGTGGACGATCTCCTCCTCCGGCGAGCGCGGCGCCGTTTCGAAGCGGGCAAGCCCCTTCCAGAGCAAGCGGACCGTCTTCTCCTCCACGCCGTGGGACTGCAGGAAGATCTCGGTCCGGCTGGCGTTACCCATCTTCGAGATCCATTTCTCCTGGCCGGAGAAGACCGCGAGCAGATAGAGCAGGTCGCGGTCGAGGCCCTGGCGGTCGCCGGCGACGCGCTCGCAGGCGGCGACGACGCGCGCGACGTCTCCGAAGTGGGTGATTCCGTCGAGGCCGGCGGCGAGCGGCCGGACGTACTCCTCGATCGAGCGGCGGACCTCGAGATTCAACCCGCGGATCGTATGCCGGAAAGCCGACCCTGGCTCAGCGGTGGGGACGAGGCGGCGGAGCGGCTTCCTCGCGCATGCGCTGGCGGCGGTCCATCATCTGCTGGCGGCGCTCCTGCTGTTTCTGGACGAGCTTGTCCCACTGGGCGGGCTTCAGGACCTGCTTCATGTCGAGAAGCATCAGGGCGCGCGTCTTCTGCAGCGCCGACCTCGCCGTCTCGACAGCCTCGATCTTCTTCTCCACAGCGGCGCGATCGGCGCCGTGGTCGTCCATCGCGACCTGAAGGTCGAGCTGCTTCTTTTCGAGGTCGGCCTTCAGATCGATCAGCTTCGGACGGGACTTGACGAAGATCTTCTCGATCTCCTCCGCCTGGTCCTGCGTGAGGTTCAGATCCGCTGCGACGGACGGGTTCTTCCACCACTTTCCGTCGAACGGCTGAGCCGAAAGGGGCGCGGCCATCACGCCGAAGACGGCGGCGACAGCTGCCGCCAGAAGGAAACGCCTCACAGCAGCTCCTCGTCGGCGGCAGCGGCGGGCACCGGGGCCAGGCCGTGCCAGGAGGGGTTGTCCTCGCCGCGGGAGAGGCGCGCCACGTCGCGAAGGAGGGCGTCGTCGCTCTGGTCCTCGGCGCTGGCGACCGCGGCCATCGCTGCCGGAGGAGCGGAACGCGGACCCTCCGTCTTCCTCGACGGGAGGAGCACCACGGCCAGGAGCAGCGCGGCGGCGGCTGCGAGCCCCCAGGAAACCATCCTCGCCTGGCGCGGGCGGCGCGCCCGCCGCATGGCCTCGATCGTCTTGTTCTCCACGGCCTCCCAGTCCGCCGGGGTCCGGCGCTCGATCTCCTCGATCTCGTCCTGCGCCGTCTCGCGCACCGCGCTCTTCCACTCCAAAAGCGCCCGGCTACAGGCCAGGCACTCGGAGAGGTGGCGGGGAAGGGCCTCGGGCTCGCCCGCCGGCGGAAGCGCCAGCGTGAAGAGTTCCGGGTCGGTCAGGTGGGGGCTTTCCGTTTTCACGTTGTTGTCCATTGGTCACGCCTTCTTCTGTCGAAAATCTCCCAGGCGCTCGCGGATCTTGTGAGCGGCCCGGAAGAGGTGGGACTTGATCGTGCCGGAGTCGAGCCCGGTCAGCTCCGAGATCTCCGGGATCGAGAGCTCCTCGAAGTGCTTCAGGACGAAGACCGACCTCTGCCGCGGCGAGAGGTGGTCCATCGCGGAGCGCAGCCGCTCGCGGATCTCGCGGGAAATCGCGCGCCGCTCGGGGGACGGGTCCGGGTGCGCGACGACCTCGCGAGGCCCCGCCTCGTCCTCCTGCTCGGCCGGGGCCTGGTGGAAGTAGAAGACCAGGCGGCGCCGTTTCAGGCGGTCCTTGCACCAGTTGATGCAGATGCGGGTCAGCCACGTCTCGAAGGTCGAGCCCTCGCGGAACTCCGAGAGGTTCTGGTAGGCCCGGAGGAAGCTCTCCTGCGCGGCGCAGTCGGCCTCGCCGACGTCCCGGAGCAGCCGGAAGGCGATCCTCGTGATCCGGCGCTGGTAGCGGCGGACGAAGTACTCGAACGCCTCGGTCCTGCCGGCGCGAACCTCCTGGATCAGCCGTGCCTCGTCGATGCCGGGATCGGTTTCGCGTGGAATCATCGCGGGCAGGGGTACGGCCACAACCGATAGACGACCGGCGAAACGGTCGGTTTACGCGGAGACAGCTTCGGACAGCGTCCGCAAGTCATAGATGGGAGAGGATCTCCTGGCGCTTGGCGGCGTACTCCTCGGGACTGACCAGGCCGCGCTGTTTCAGGTTCTCCAGCTCCTCGAGCCGCGCCTGGGCGGGGGGGGCGGCCGGGACCGGGGCGTCTCCCCGGGATGGGGGCTGGCCCCAGATGTGGTTGCGGAAACCCTCCGGCCCCGCGACCGAGGGAAAGACGATCATCCCCTTCTCAGACGCCGTTTCGACGATCACGGTTCCAAAGCCCAGCATCCGGCCAAAGACTCCCTGCTCGATGGTGATGTCCTGGATCTTCTCGAGCGGGGCCTGCTGGATCTCGCGGGAGACCACTCCGACCTTCCGGATGACCCGGCGGCTGGTCACGATGAACTCGTCGAGGTTGGCGCGGAAGCGGAGCATGGCGAAGGAGGCGAGGGCGATCACGGCAAAGGCCGCCGCGACGAGCATGAGCCACCAGCCGACCTCGTTCCAGGCCTGTTCCCCCTTGGTGCGATACGCGAAAACCGCGAGAACGGCCGCCAGGACCATGACGACGATCGAGAAACGGTAGAAGACCCAATGGTAGCGAGCCCGGTAGAGGATGGTCTCGCCCGGCACCAGGTTCTTTTCGGCGTAGCCCATGCTCGTTTCCGTGCCAAAGGTTAACATCAGGGCATGAGCGCCCCGTTGGCGGTGCTGATCACGGGATGCTCCAGCGGAATCGGGCGGGCTACCGCCCTGGAGGCGGCTTCCCGGGGCCACCGGGTTTACGCCACGGCCCGGGACCGAGCGGGCCTCGAGGAGCTGGCCGGGCTGAGCGGCCTTGGAGCGCTCCCGCTGGACGTGACGGATCTCGAGTCCATCCGCCAGGCGGTCGAGGTCGCTTCGGCGCGCACCGGACGGATCGACGCCCTGGTCAACAACGCCGGCTACGCCCAGTACGGGGCGGCCGAGGACGTGACGCCCGAAGAGTGGCGGCGGCAGTTCGACGTGAACTTCTTCGGGGCGATCGAGGTCACCCGCGCGGTGCTCCCGGCGATGCGGAAGGCCCGCGGCGGGACGATCGTCAACGTCTCGTCGGTCGCCGGAAAGATCTCCATCCCTTTTTCCGCCCCGTACTGCTCCTCCAAGCACGCCCTCGAAGGGTTCTCCGACGCGCTTCGCGTCGAGGTCGCCCCCTTCGGGATCCGAGTCGTGGTCGTCGAACCGGGACCGGTCTCCACCCGGTACATGGATCGAGCCCGAGCCGGGGTCGCGCGGATGCTGTCCGCCCCAGGCCCCTACTCCGCTTTCTACGCGAACGCCGAGCGCGCGATGGAGACGGACTTCCAGGCGGGGAGCCTTCCGCCAGAGGCCGTCGCTCGCGTCATCGTCAACGCCATCGAGTCGCCGCGCCCGAAGACCCGCTACCGGGTCGGCAGCATGGCGAAGCTCTTCCTACCGCTACGCCGCCTCCTCTCCGACCGCTCCTTCGACCGCAAAATGAAGAAGTCCCTCAAACTCCCCGACCGCGTCTGACGTTCGAAGCCCCGAAGGCCTCGTTCCGCGTCGTGGGGGCGGGCCTTGCGCCCGCCCGCCCCTCGCCCGCAAGCTGTCGGACCAGCAACTCCAAGAGGCCGAACGCAACGGCGAGCGAAACCGCGATCACCACTTGCCGCCACGACAGCGCGGCAAGCCCCAGCATCCCCCGGCACCACGGCACCAGCAGCGCGACCGGCAACGTCACCAGCGTCCCCGCCACCACCGGCAGCAGCGCTCGGTTCTTCCTCGACCCCGACAGCTCCGTCCACCGACCCGCCAGGATCAGCGCGGCAAACGACGTGAAGAGGGTCACTATCGCCTGCGACCTCGCCACCGCGCCGCCCTCCGCCAGTCCCAGCGCGAACGCCGCGAGCGACGCCGCCGTGATCCCCAGCCCCGCCAGCAGGGCGTGTCGGACCTGTCCTTGCGCGAAGAACCCCGACGTCCGCGGCCGCGGCGGCCGGGACATCAGGTCGGGAGCCTCCGCCTCGAACGGGAACACGAGGCTCGACGTCGGATGGATCAGCAGCTCGATCCACACGATCTCGGCCGGGAGCAGCAGCAGCGGCCACCCCAGCAGCGGCGGCAGAAACGCCAGCAGGATGATCGGCACGTGGACGGCAAGCAGGTACGCGAAGGCGCGGCGGATGTCGTCGAAGACCTTCCGCCCGGCCCGGACCGCCTCGACGAACGTCGCGAAATCGTCGTCGAGCAGGACCAGCCGCGAGGCCTCGCGTGCGACTTCTGTCCCGCGCTTTCCCATCGAGACGCCGATCGCGGCCGCCTTCAACGCGGGAGCGTCGTTGATCCCGTCGCCGGTCATGGCCACCGTTTCTCCCGACAACGCCAGCGACTCGACGATGCGCAGCTTCAACTCCGGCGTCGCGCGAGCGAACACGTGGACTCTGCGGCAGGCTTCCGCGAACCGCGCGGCGTCGAGGCGCTCCGCCTCCGGCCCGGTCAGGACCTCGGCTTCTTCCGACGCGATCCCGACCTCCCGCGCGACCGCGAGCGCCGTATGCGCGTGGTCTCCCGTGATCATCACGATGCGGACTCCCGCCGAGTGGCAGGCGGCGACGGCCGGAGCCGCGCTCGCCCTCGGAGGGTCGCGGAAGGAGGCGAAGCCCAGAAGCGCGAGCGCGGACTCGTCCGACTCGCGGCTCGGCGACGCCGCGGGGCGCGGCGTTCCCCGCGCGACCCCGATCCACCGGAGCGTGTTCCCCTCCCGCTCGCGGTTCCACAGCGATTCCATCGCCGCCTTGCCGTCATGGAGGACCGTGCGGGCGAGGATCGTCTCGGGCGCGCCCTTGGAGGCAGCGATCCACCCGTCCGCCGTCTCCCAGGTGTGCGTGTGGTACTTCTCCCGGGGATCGAACGGGTGCTCCCGCAGGATCCGGTGCCTCATGTACACCACGGCCGGATCGACGCCCGCCTGCGCCGAGAACCTCGCGATCGCCTGATCCACCGGGTCGTAGGGTTCCGGCTCGGACGCCAGCAGCAGCGTCTCTATCATCCGGGTTGCCTACGGCGGCGCGGGGCCGTCCGCGGTTGTCCAGGTCGTCCCCGGGCCGGCCAGGAACGCGACGTCGAGGCGGCCCTCCGTCAGAGTCCCGGTCTTGTCGACGCAGGCGACCGTGGCGGCGCCCAGCGTCTCGACTGCCGTCAGCTCCCGCACGAGCGCCCGCTTTCGCGCCAGGCGAAACGCGCCCAGCGAGAGAAAGAGCGCGAAGACCACCGGGAACTCCTCGGGCATCGCGGCCATCGCGAGGACGAGACCTCCCAGGATGGACCGCGGCCACGGAGTCCCCCGCAGCCGCTCGACGACGACGACCGCGACGCAGAAGAAGGCCGCCAGCGGGAGCAGGCGCTTCAACAGCCGGTGGAGCAGCCTCTGGAGGGGCGTGGGTTTTTCCTCGACCCCGGCGACCAGGCGGGCGATGCGGCCGTACTCGGTCGCCGGGCCGGTGACCTCGACGAGCGCCGCTCCCCGCCCGGACAGGACCGTGGTTCCCGCGAAGAGCCGGGCCTCGGGACCATGCCCCGGCGTCTTCGATACCATCTCCGACTCGCCGGTCAGCGCCGACTCGTCGAGGTGAAGATCGGTCGAGTCGAGCAGGCGCGAGTCCGCCGGGACGAGGTCGCCCTCCCGAAGAAGGATCCGGTCGCCCGGGACCAGCTCCGTCGCCGGAAGCTCCACGAGCACGCCGTCGCGCCAGGCGCGGGCGCGCCGCACGGTCAGCCGCCGCAGCGCGGCCAGCGCGGACTCGCTCTTCCATTCCAGGAAGACGTCCATGCCGGCGATCGGCAGGATCGCGGCGAGCAGCACCATCGCGTCCCGGCGCTCGCCGATAACGAGCTCGACGGCCGCGACCGAACCGAGCAGAAACACCATCGGGTCGGCGGCGGCGCCCGCGAGGCGGCGCCAAAGACTGCGGTGGACCTCCGGAACGATCTGGTTGGGACCGTCGCGCCGGGCCAGCTCCGCGGCTTCGTTCGACGTCAGACCGATCGCGCGCGAGTCGCGCGCCCGTCGGCGGCGAGCGACTTCCTCGACTTCCGGCGCCGCCGTGTTCAATTCCGGGCCTGGTCCAAGACGGGCTCCGAGATCCGGAACATCGTGGCCCGGTGCGTGGCTGCGACGATGTCCGAGAGCGAAACGATCCCGACCAGCCGGCCCTGGATGTCCACGACCGGCAGGTGCTGGATCTCCCGCTCGGACAGGATCTTCAGCGCTTCGACCAGCGGCGTCTCCGCCGAGCACGTGACCGGCTCCAGCGTCATCGCTTCGCTCACCTTCATGGGCCGGCCCAGGTCTCCGACGGCGACGGCCCGGCGCACGTCGCGGTTGGTGAGGATCCCGATAGGCCGTCCCGCGTTGTCGAGCACCGGGAGCGCTCCGCAGCCGTAGTCCGCCATCGTTCGGGCAGCGGAGGCGACGCTGACTTCCGGGCAGGTCGAATGGGCGGGCGAGGTCATCACATCCTGGACTTTCATGACAAACCTCCGGATTCCATCCTGGCGCACTCCCGCCTTCTGCGCCTGATGAGTACGGATCACCCGTCAATACGCGATACGGCGGGAACGCGCCGGGAGCGGAGGGCGCCCGACGCGGATGCGCGCGTCCACGACGCGGATTCCCCTGGTAAGCACCTTCACGGGGTTCAGGTCTATCTCCCGAACCTGGGGGAAGGCCTCGACGAGGGCGGAGATTCGTAGCAGCAGGTCGATGAGCGCGGCCTCGTCCGCCCTCGGAGCGCCGCGGAAGCCGCGAAGCTGGGCGGTGCTCTTGACGTCCTCCAGGAGCGCGGCGGCGTCTCGATCCGTCAGGGGGTGGAGTCGGAAGGCCACGTCCTCGAGGAGCTCGACCAGAATGCCTCCCGCGCCGTAGAGGACGAGAGGCCCGAAGGTCGGGTCGTACGTCACCCCGGCAATGATCTCGACGCCGCCCGGGACCATCTTCTGGACCAGCAGGTCCGTCAGGCGGTCCCCCAGGTCCTTCCGCATCTCGCGGCAGGCTTCGCGCACCGCCGCCTCGTCGGCGAGGTTGAGCTTGACGCCTCCGACTTCGGTCTTGTGGAGCACCGTGGGCCCGACCGCCTTCAACGCCACCGGGAAGCCGAGCTCCCCCGCCGTGGCGACCGCTCCGTCCTCGTCTCGCGTCATTCGAATGGGCGCGGTTGCGATGCCGAACGCCGAGAGCAGCTCCTCGCACTCGAGCGGGCCGAGCCATCCGCCGCCTCGCGCGAGCGCCTTGTCGACGATCGCCTTCGCGTCGTCGATGCGGATGTCCGGGAACGAGGGAACGGTGCCCGGCGGACTGGAGCGCCACTCCCCGTACGCCGTGGCGCGGGCGAGGGCAATGGCCGCGGACTCTGGGAATGGGTACGTCGGGATCCTGCGGAGCGCGTCCGGCGCGCCCTTCGCGCTCATGAACGTCGCGAGGACCGGCTTGCCCGGGTTGCTCCTCGCCGCATCGACGATCGCCGCGGCCACCGTCTCGGCCTGTGTCGCGACGGGCGGGATGAAGATGACGAGGGCGCTGTCCACGCTCGAATCGGAGAGGAGCAGCGACAACGAACGGCGGTACTCCTCGGGCCCGGCCGTCGCGAGCATGTCCACCGGGTTTCCGACGCTTGCGGCCGCCGGCAGGAACGCCTTGAAACGCGCGACTGTCGCCGGCTCCAGCGGCGAGAGCTCCAGCCCGTGCTGGGCGCAGACGTCGGCCGCGAGAATCCCCGGACCGCCGGCGTTGGTCAGGATGGCGACGCGTCTGCCTTTCGGGACCGGCTGGTTGGCGAGGAGCGCCGCGACGTCAAAGAGCTCCTCGAGCGTGTCCGTCCGGATGACGCCGGCCTGCCGGAACAGGGCGTCCACGACGGCGTCGGTCTCCGCCAACGCGCCGGTGTGGGACGACGCCGCCCGCGCGCCGGCCTTGGAGCGGCCGGACTTCACCGCGATGATCGGTTTCTTTCTCGCGACCCGTCGGGCGATCCTCGAGAAGCGCATCGGGTTTCCGAAGCTCTCGAGGTACAGAAGGATGACGTCGGTGCGCGGGTCCTGAGCCCAGTACTGGATCAGGTCGTTCCCGGACACGTCCGCCTTGTTGCCGACGGAGACGAACGTCGAGATCCCGAGGTTGAGCCGCGTGGCGTAGTCCAGCAGCGCGAGGCCGAGCGCGCCGCTCTGCGAGGAGAGCGCCACTCGGCCCTCCGGCGGATAGATCGGCGAGAAGGTCGCGTTCAGCCGGACGCTCGGGTCGGTGTTCAGGATGCCGAGGCAGTTGGGCCCGACCATCCGCATCCCGGCTGCCCGGATCTTCTCGAGAATGGCCGCCTCCCGCTTCCCGCCCGCCTCGCCGGTCTCGCTGAATCCGGCGGTGATCACGACCACGGCCTTCACCCGCTTGGCGACGCAGTCGTCCACAGCCGCCTCGACTCCCGCGGCCGGAATGACGAGCACGGCCAGGTCGACCTCGCCCGGGATCGCCGAGACGCTCGGGTAACAGCGCGCGCCCCCGATCTCGCTCGCGTTGGGGTTGACAGGCGCGACGGTTCCCTTGAAGCCGCTCGAGACGAGGTTGTGGAAGACGACCCCCCCGATCTTGGTGGCCTCCCGGGCGGCGCCGACGACGGCGACGACCTTGGGCTCGAAGAGGCGCTTCATCGAGGCGGCGGCGGCGCGGCCGGACCTCTCCGCGTACCGCTCCTCGTAACCTGGATTCGGAGTCAGCGAGAAGATCATCTTCCCGGCTCCCCCCTCGAACTTCTGCTTGAGCTCGAAGCCCGCGCCGCGGAAGACGCCGATCATGCGCCGGTTCTGCTCGAGGACGTCCGCCTCGAAGGTCTGGATTCCCCTGGCCCGGCCGATCTCGGCCAGCCTCTCCAGCAGCCGCGTCCCGATCCCCTGCCCCTGGAGCTCGTCCTCGACGGTGAAGGCGGCCTCCGCCCTGTCGGGGTGCGACGGGAAGCGGTAGAAGTGCGCGACCGCCACAATGCGCCCCGCCGACTCGCCGACCAGGCCGAAGGTGTTCTCGTAGTCCACGTCGCACACGCTGTCGGCCTTCTTGATGTCGAGCCGCGGGATCGAGAAGAAGCGGAAGTAGAGGCTGTCGGGCGAGAGCCGCTTGTAGAAGGCCAGCAGCTCCGGCGCGTCTTCCGGCCGGATGGGCCGCAGCCTCAGCGTCGAGCCGGACTTCAGGACGACGTCGGACTCCTCGTGCGCGGGGTACACGGGCGGAGACTTCACGACGGCGCCAACCTTCAAGGACATGGGTAGGACCTCCAGCGCTCACGATCGCGCAAGGGTCGCTCCGCCCCCTGATCCAAACGTATCATCGGGCCGCCCGGCTTCTATCCTAGAGTTCTCCGAGGAGGTCTTGCTTGGCTCGTCCCCGAATCCGGATTCTCGCCGGCGTCGATTTCTCCCCTGAGTCCCGCCGAGCGCTTCGAGCCGCCCGCGACCTCGCGCGATCCTGCTCGGGCGCGATCACCATCGCACACGTCCGTCCGTTCTCCGACGTGAGGGCGGCCGTCGCCGAGGACCGCGGGGACCTTCTCCGCCGCCCCCCGGGGCACGTCGGCTCCGGGATGGCGGCGCACTACTCTCGGCGTCTCGAACGAGTCTGCCGACGGGGCGAGCGATTCCTTCTGCTCAAAGGGGCTCCCGGCCCCGCTCTGTGCCGGGAAGCGCGCCGGGGCTACGACCTCCTGGTCCTCGGAAACCGGGGCCGGGGACGCGTCGCCGCGGCGCTCCTCGGGAGCACCGTCCAGGTCGCTCTTCACCGCTCCCAGATCCCGATCCTGGTCGTCCGGCGCGGATAGCTTCGTTTCGGCTCCGTTCCGGTGGCCGGGATTCCGGAGCCGGACTGATGCGTTTGCGTCATTTCTTCCCGCCGGAATTCCTTCAGCATCGAGCCTCGAGGAGGTGGTCTCCGATGCAGGAAGGGGCAAAAGTCGGGAGGGCTCCCCGGCCGCGCGGGGGACGTGAACGCACGGTCCGCGACCTCATGACGGAGCGCGTCTACACCCTGAAGTCGCGCGACACGCTGGAAACGCTCTATGACCTGATGGACTCCCGCCGGGTCCGGCACGTTCCGATCCTGGACGGCGAAGGAGACCTCGTCGGCCTCGTCACCGACCGCGACCTCTCCCGCACGGCCCTTGGCGCGGTCGAGGACCTGCCGCTCTCGGTTGAGCGCGACATCCTGCGCCGCCGCCGGATCCGCGACATCATGATCACGGAGCCGGACACGATCGAGCCGGACGCGCCTCTCTCCGAGGCCGCGGCGATGCTGCTCGAGAACAAGGTCGGGTGCCTTCCGGTCGTGGAAGGTCTCCACCTTGTCGGAATCATCACCGAAGCGGACTTCGTCCGCGATTTCGCAGAAAGGGGTTGATCATGAAAACCCGTCTCGGTCTCCTTCTCGTGGCGTTCCTCGTTCCCGCGGCACTCCTGGTTGCCCACGGCACCGCCGACATCGAGAAATTCAACAACGTCTCGGACAAGGTCGCCACGGGCGGCCAGCCCACCCCTGCCCAGTACATCGACCTTGCCCGCGAGGGGTACAAGACCGTCATCTGCCTCCGCGAGCCCGGCGAGTACGACATGGCGGCCGAAGAGGCGGCGGCGAAATCGAAGGGCCTGACGTTCGTCAACATCCCGGTCAGCAAGGAGAACCCGAAGCCTGAGCAGGTAGACAAGTTCCTCTCCGCTCTGTCGAGCCCAAAGGTCTACCCGGTCTTCATCCACTGCGGCACCGGCAACCGCGTCGCCGCCTTCTGGATGATCCGCCGCGTGGTCGTGGACAAGTGGGAGCTCGAGGATGCCGAGCGCGAAGCGAAGCTCGTCGGGTTGAAGAGCGAACCGATGAAGCAGTTCGCCCTCGACTACATCAAGACCCACGACTCGAAGTAAGAACGGATCTCTCGGAGAGGGCCGCGGAGGTCCAATGGGCGCCGCCTCTTGCTTGCATGCCGTGCCGCCCGATCCGAAGCGCTCGTTCGCATCGGGCCTCTGGCGCCTCTCCGACCCGAAGATCTCGCTCGCCTCGATCGCCTCGATGTTCCTGGGGGCCTGCGCCGCCACGCGGGAAGGGCCAGTCTCCTGGGGATGGCTGGCGATGACCGTCGGCGGCATCCTGGCGATCGAAATCGCGAAGAACGCCTCCGGCGAGATCTTCGACTTCGACTCCGGCACGGACCTCGCCGTCGCGCCCGAAGACCAAAGCCCCTTCTCCGGAGGAAAACGCGTCCTCGTCGATGGACTGTTGACGCGCCGCCAAACGACCGCGATCGCGGGCTGCGGCTATCTCCTCGGAGCGGCGGCGGGGCTCTGGATCGCCCTCGCTCGGGAGCCCGGGGTGCTCTGGCTCGGCGCCGCGGGAGTCGCGTGCGCGTTCTTCTACCATGCCCCGCCTTTCCGGCTCTCGTACCGGGGATTCGGGGAGACCGCGGTCGCGATCTGTTACGGCCCGCTCGTCTGCTCGGGGACGTACCTCGTGCAGCGAGGCTCCGTCCCCTCCCGCGTTGTCGCCCTCTCGATTCCCCTGGGCATCCTCATCGGGGCCTTTCTCTGGATCAACGAGTTCCCGGATTACCGCGCGGACAGGAAGGCGGGAAAGCGGACCCTCGTCGTCCTGCTGGGGCGCCGGAGAGCGAGTCGGGTTTTCGCCGGGCTCCCTTCTCTGGCGTTTCTCCTTCTCCTCCTCGAGCCGCTCGCCGGCGCTCCCAGGACCGTGTGGCTCGGCGCTCTTGGGTTGGTCCCCGCGATCCCGGCGTCGGCCGCGCTGCTCCGGAGTCCCGAGCGAACGGCCAAGATCATTCCCGCCCAGGCCCGGACCCTCGTCGCCTTCCTTCTGCTGGCTGCGGGGTCGGGAGTCGGACTCCTCGTCGCGTCGGCGGCCGGCTTCTGACTGGACCGGCCGGACGGGCTACGCGATTCGGCGGACGTAGATCTCGGCGGCGATCGAGGAGTCGAGCGCGAGCGTCGTCTCTGCGACGCGGATGACGGCGGCCGGGCTCTTCTGCAGGAGGCCGACGGTCGCGCCGGGAACGATTCCGAGGTTGGAGAGACGAACGAGCCGGCCCGTCTCGCGCGGGACGATGTAAACGATGCGTCCGGACTCGCCCACGTCCAGTCGGTCGAGGGGCTGCACCAGCGGGTCGGCCGTTTCCGCGATCATGAGATCTTCCTCAACCGCCCCCACAGGCGCGCGATCGCGTCGGCGAGGCGGGAACTCCGCGGAAACTGATATCCGCACGCGGGGCACTTGACGAGATCGCAGCCATTGGACATCGGGCACGCCGAGCAGACCTGGCCGCCGTGAGTGAAGACCTCGCCGCAGAGCCCGCAGGTGAAGGAGGTCCCGCCGGCGGTCAGAGGCAACGAGCTCATCGCAGCGGCACCGGAAAGGCCGTCAGCGCCCAGTGCACGGCGGCGCCGGCACCGAGGGCGAACGGCGTGACGAACGCCGCGATCGCCAGCGCGGTCTTCCATCCGCGCTCCTTGACGATCATGAAGAAGTTGGCGATGCAGGGGATGAAGAGAGTGATCGTTACCATCGAGACCACGATCTGCGCCGGCGAGAGCCTCCCCTGCCGCGCCATGTCGAAGAGGCCCGCCGCCCCGAAGTCGCGCCGGAGGAACCCGACGACGAACGCACCGGCGGTCTCCTTGGGAAGTCCCAGCGCGCCCGTCAGGACCGGCTCGGCGAGGCGCTCGACCGCGCCGAGGAGCCGGAAACGGTCGGCGGCGAAGAGGATCAGCGTTCCGAGCACGAAGAGCGGAACGGCTTCCTTCAGGTACCACTCGATCCTCGCCATCGTCTTGACCGCGATGTTGCCGACCTGCGGAACGCGCAGCGGCGGAAGCTCCAGCACGAAGTCGCTCCCCCGGCCCGGGAGGATCTTCGCAGCGAGGCGGCCGACGACGAGGATGACCGCGACGACGACGACGGCCCAGATCGCGACCGCCAAGAGGGAGAGGCCCGAGAGCATCGCCATGACGACCGTGAGCTGCGCCGAGCACGGGACGCCCAGCGCCAGCAGAAGGATCACGATCAGCCGCTCCTTGGGGGTCTCGAGGATTCGGGTCGTCAGCGTCGCCATCGTGTCGCAGCCCAGGCCCAGCACCATCGGGAGGACGGCCTTGCCGTTCAGGCCCATCGTTTTGAAGACCCGGTTGACCATGACCGCCAGGCGCGGAAGGTAGCCTGAATCCTCGAGCGCCCCGAAGGCGAGGAAGAACGTGCCGACGATCGGCAGGACGAGAGCCAGCGAGTACGCCAGTGCCATCGTGATCACGCCGTAGGGACCGACGAAGAGGTCCCGGACGATCTCCCACGGGATCCAGCGGTTGGCCGCCGCGGTCGCGGCCGGCGAGATGATCCTTCCGAAAAGGCCGTTCTCGAGGAGATCCACGAGCGTCTTGGCGCCGAAGACCCCGACGAAGAGGTAGCAGAGGTAGAGAACGGCCGCGAGAAGGGGCAGGCCCCAGAACCGATGGGTCGTGGCCCGCTCGAGCGCGGCAGCGATCGGGCGCCGGCGATTCGGAAGCTTCGGCCCGTCGGCCACGGCTCCTGCGCCGATGCGGGCTGCCGCGTCGAGACGGGCGCGGTTGATCACGTACGCGACGGGCTCGGCGATCTCCCGGCGGAGCCGTTCCCTCGCCGCCTCGAGCTTCTCGAGGTCGGCGGCTTTCATCCGTGACATGAGCCACTCCGAGAGCGTCTCGTCGCCGGCGAGCGCCATCAGAGCGAGAGACCGGGTGGAGATCCTCGAGCCCGGAAGGAGCGGAGAGACCTCCTCGATCGATCTCTCGATCTGCGTCGGGTAGTCCACGCGGACGTCGCCGGCCGCCGGAGCCTGGAGCGCGTCGAGCAGGCGCGGGACCCCTTCGCACCGGACCGCCACCGTCGAGACAACGGCGACGCCCAGCCGCTCCGACAGGATCTCCTCCCGGACGGCGATGCCCCGAGCGCGCGCCTCGTCCATCATGTTCAGGCAGAGGACGAAGGGGACTTCCATCTCCGCCACCTGGACCGAGAGCAGGAGGGTCCGCTCCAGGTTCTTCGCGTCGCCGACGACCACGACGTCCCGCGCCGTG
>Ga0126379_10000104_pt1 | contig 39446 bp, 56 predicted proteins | sample PanSoiMetPlot_24_FD_92640 | JGI IMG/M metagenome (GOLD analysis project Ga0126379, IMG submission 92640) | Tropical forest soil microbial communities from Panama - MetaG Plot_24 | ecosystem: Environmental > Terrestrial > Soil > Tropical forest > Bulk soil | place: Panama | collected 2016-02-17
ATGTGAACCGTTTTCATGTGGGGTCACGCGCTCACACCCTCGAAGCGATTTTTTCGGCCGCCCCCGCCCCCACCTGCGATTGCCAACGTGGACGACACATCACGTTGCGTCGTACGACAACGTGATGTGGCCGGGTCATCCGATCCCCCTCCATCATCGGAGGGGTGCCCCCCCATCCCGTTCGGCCGGGCGCACAACCATTTCATGTGAACCGTTTTCATGTTCGACCACGCGTAGTTGCACCGGTTCCGACCATACGCGCAATTGGTCGCGTAGTTGTTCGGACACCTGCACCAACAACGTGTGTGGTGGCAACGCCACCTCGTGCCGTATCCATTGATCGGAGGGGTTACCTAGCATGGGCATCCATCGCCCGGTGGCATGGCCCGCACAACGTCACGCCCACATGGGGATCATGGTTGCCGGGCACTAGATGGTGGGCGTGCAATCCCGTAGTGGCGCCGCATCGTTGGCACGCCCCGTCCCGTGCGACCACCGCGCGCCGGAACCGCATGTGTGCGGCACGGTCGCGCCCCGACCACGAACCCGCACGCCGATGGCGGGGGCAATACGCGGACGACCCCGTCACCGGGACGCCGCATCGTGGGCACGTGTGCGCGCGCATGGTCACTTCCTTAGGTCACGGCGTCATCGTGGGACCAACCCGTCCGCGTGCCGCAACATGCCGCGAACCGTCCACGGTGGCACCACGGTCGAATAGCGAATGGACAACCGCCGTTCCGGTTCGTCGTCGTCGTTCACGGCCACGTGGTCAACGATGATCACGAACCCGAACAACTCATTGGCGTCGATCCCGAATTGGTCCAACACGCCTTGTGCCAACGGATCGACCGTGGGTTCGGAATCGGGCGCGGCGTCCACCACCGGCGCCGACGATTCGGGTTCGGGCGCCGACGCCATCGACGGCGCCACCACCTCATCCGCTTCCGGACGTGATGCGGCACGTTCGCGCCGTGCCTGCGCCCGTGAATGCCGTTTCCGTTTCACGTTCCTCCTCCCCCGCCACGTGTACTTGCAACCGCACCAATCGTGCCCCGGCGAACCGCACCGAAATCTCGTTGGCCGTCAACCGCAATCCCACCACGCGACCCGTCAATCCCGATCCGGATACCACCGTGTACCCACGATAATCGCGCCCGTGTGTCGATCGCCGGGCGGCGATGCATTCCCGGCACAACACCGACCATTCGTCACGAAACCCGGTGGGGATGAATTTGGCGGTGGGTAGTGAACGGCGACAATCAGGACACCACTTGCGTGCGGCCACGCCCACACGTCAACGGTAACGGTTTCACCGGCGCCCGAACAACGCGACAACTGACAGGCCCGTCACCTCGAACCCGGCGCGGTGGTTAGCCCATCGCAGCGCCACCGGCACCGCCAGAAGAGGTCAAGCAGGCGCGGCTTAGCCAACCCGCCTCCAGTTTCGAGCTGCTCAGCCACGTACTCGGTGTCGCCGCCAGCCGTTGCCGATGTAGGTGGTACCGCATCCCTGACACACGTACTCGGCGACGACCTCGCATCCCGGCGGCAGCGGGTTTGGGTCATTGACGGTGGTGACGATGCGGCCGCAGCGCAGCCCGAACAGGCACGGCCACACGCGTCGGCGGGCGAGCCAGTTCAGCTCAGTAGACACGCGATTCGAACTCGACATTCAGCCGCTCCTGCAAGCGCCCGACACTGCACGCTTGCCACCCTCATCGCCGCCTTCGGCATGTCCACGACCCTACAACGGTTGCGCTTCCCGCCACAATGTGGCCCATTGTTGCGGTGTCAGGCAGGCACGCCACACACCGCCACGTAGACGCACGAACGCAGTGGCGAACAACGCGTCCGCCCGTTCGCGTTGGTGTTCGGCGTCCAACGGTTTTTGCCGCACGGCGCGTAGTGCGTCCGACCAATTGGCCACTTGCACCACCGTGTTGGGCACACCGGTGATGTCACCCATGTCGTCGGCACGCCCGGCACCGAACGCACGCCGGATGCCCAACAACCCCAATTCGGACGCGATGATGCGTTCGATCTCCAATTCGGCGCGGTCGCCTTTGCGTTTGGACGCACCCGTCACGGCAACCGCCGCCACCGGATCGTGACCACACCGGCGGTCGTCATGTGCAACCGCTCCGCCATTTGCGTGGACAAATCAAACCGGCGTCCGGGCACATACGGCCCGGTGTCGGCCCGGCGTCCCCATACGCACCGCCGGTGCCAGCAAAACCGAATGCGCATCCCACACGGCACCGACCGGCTAGCGAACGTGTGCGCGCCCAACCGATGCAACCCGTTCCCGCACCATCCCAATTCGCCCCCGTAGAACGACGCCACCGCGTGGTGCCAATGCCGAACCGCCGACGACGCCACGGTCACCAACGTGGCCGCGATCGTGGTCACGAACATGACGACGGCGCGGATCATTCGAACCCCAATTGCCCGGCGGCGACACCTTTGCGTTCCCGTTCAACGCATGGCGTACACGCCCACCGTTGTTGCGGCCGTCGCAACGCCAACGCGTGTAACCCGCCTTCGTCGCGCGGTTGTTCCCACCCGTGGACGAATCGCCACGTGCGCATGTGATCCGGGTCCAACCATTCGTTGCAGAAATAACAGCGGACGATTTTCATGGGTGACCTCCCTAGAAGTCGAGGCCGTCGTCACGTTCGACCTCATCGTGTTGGTGGCAGGTGATGGATTGGCACACGCCGTCCCCAATCGGGCCGTCGATCACGATGTGGCGTTTGTACGCCGCCGCGATCCGTTTGGCGCGACGGGCGCATTCGTCACACATGCGCACCCGTGGGCGTAGCGGGCGCCCGACGTCGAACACGTCGTACAACGGTTGCGAATCGCGGCAGACCGTCTCACCGTCCTGCCAACTCATCGCCCGTCCCTCCGCTTGCGCCATTCTCTGAGGTCGGTAACGACCATGTATCCGATAAGCGGGACGGCCACGAAGAAGACCACGACCGTCATGGCAATCCCGAAAACAAGGTCAGCCATCATCATTCCCGCGGTTCCCATCCCGTGGCGCGCCGTTGATGCCGCGTCCACCACCACGACGCCACCGTAAACGTAACCGGAGTCAACGCAATCCCGCACACGACGCCCAACACGTACGACCACCACGTGATCACACCATTTCCAATTGTTGCGGCGCCGGTTCCGGTTCCACCAAATCGATGCCGTCACAACGCAACCGGTGACGGTACGGCGTCCACGGAACTCGTGGCCCACCCCAACCCATCGCTTTGGTCAGCGCGGCCTTAGACGGGCGCACATGCGCCCGCGCCATGCGACGCAACCGTTCGTACGTGGGCGTGACCGTGGCCACGGGAATGGCGGCAATCGCACGGTCGAACATGGCGTTGATGGGTTTGATCATGTCCACCCACGCGTACCGGCGCGCCACCCCGCGGGCGATGTCTTCGATCGCCCATTCGTTGCGATTGTCCACCACCGATTCGATCAACCGGCCCATGTCGGCGTCGTCGTCGTACAACCACGGGTACGCCGGACCGACCATTTCCGGGTAGCACAACCGGTTCGGCAACACGTACGGCACACCCACCGACAACCCGTCCATGACCGCCACCGACCACGCCGAATAGGTACGAAACGCGCCCACTCCCACGTTCGCGCGCGACAGTTCCCGTAGGTAGTCGTCACGGGTGGTGGCATGAATGCGCGTGGCCCACGGCGCGTCCACGTTGGTCAACGTGAACGCCACCCGGAAATCGTGGCGCCGTTTCCACATGGAATCGAACATCTGGCACGCGGCCGGAAACCCGGTGTAGGAATTCGCACGGTGGTTGAACACCACCAACCCGTGTTCCATCGGTTCGGGCACGATCGTCAACGGATCGACACCCAAATGCTGCACCGACAACCGCGTGGCCAACGACGCCACCAACGGCGGCGCCACCACGTGCGACGCGCGGTCGATGACCAAATCCCGCAACCACGTGGAGTTGACCCCACATTCGCGCATGGCCAAAATCCCGTGCAAATTGGCGGGCAACATCGTCTCCGCGTACGCGGAGTTCTCGGCCACTTCGAACCAATGCGCGTATCCGACGATCACCGGCCGTTCGTTGGTGGCGTTGGCGAACACGTTGGCGATTTGCAGCGTGTGTTCGGGTAGATGCGACCACACGACGTCGTACGACCGCGCCCGCCAATCGATCGCACGCACGAACGTGGGCGCATCGAACGACGTGCGCATGGTGTTGGGATAACGTGGCAACGGGTAGTGGACGTGGCGAACGTTGGGAAACCGCAGCGACCGCACCGGTTCCGGCAGCAACATGGTGAATTCCAAATCGTCGCGCACGGCGTTCAACGCCCGGATCATCGACCGCACCGCCACCACGTACGAATCGGCACCCAAATCGCGCCCGTACGTGATGTTCGGATACACCAAAACTTGGTAGGTCACGCGTCACCGCGTTTCGGATACGGCTTCGTATGTGGCGCCAACGCTTTGATGATCGCACGCCGTGAACGCCGATCACCGATGGGCAACACGTAACAATGTTTCCGGGTGTTCATGTCCGCCACTTTCACTAGTTCATGCCCGCGTTCCGCAACCAACCGGAACGCCTCGTTGCTTTGTGTCCCGACCCACGCTACCAAACTGCGGGGATGGAACGGTCGGCCGTCCAATAGGTAGCCGGGGCGCGCATCGGACACGCCCACGTACACGGCGTTGACTGCTTGATAGATGCCGCCGTGATGCCCGGCGCCCGTGTCGGCGTACGAAAACACCCACGCGATCCCGGTGGCCGCGACCACCCGGTTCGCCGCCGCCACCAACCGCGAAGTGGTGAACCGCGGCGCCGACGGATGCACCGCCACGCGCGCGATTTCGATGTTGCCCGGCCACGCGGTCAACCCGTATTTCTTCGCCACACCGTGCGCGTTGGTGGGTTGGGCGTACACGACCACGCCTACCATGTCGGGCGCGAACGCGGCGATGCGGTGGCACGCGCCCGCGGGCATCCCGCCCAAATAGTGGTACCGGCCGATCCATTGTTCGGCGGTGTAGTGGGACACATCCCGCAACACCCACGGGCGGGCAAAATCGGGGTCGTCCAACGCGAACAACGCCCCATCCGGCGGTGACACCGGGACGACGACCGGTTCGGGCACCGGTGCCACCACCACCGGGACGTCCCCGTCCCACAACGGCATTTGCTCATAGCGGGCCGATGGAATCGAACCATCACCTCGGGACGTGGCACGCCCGTGTGCTGACCACTTACACCCGGCCCGCCCGCAAATGGGGACCGATTCCGCGCACCGCACGACCGGGCCACACGAAACCGGTCCCCATCACCATGGTGGCATATCGATCGAACGGTTCACCCGCGACGCGATCCCGCGGATGCGTTCCACGTTGGCCACCCGTTCCGCATCGGTCAACGCCGGTTCGGGCAACGCCCGTCGTGACGTCCACCGGCGCGCCACCGCGTACGTGTCGCGGATGGCGGACACGGACGGAAACCGGTGGTCCCGTTCGATGATGACGTCAATCGCCGTCCGCGCCGCGTCCGCATCCGACAACCGCACCAAATGGTGGACGTACACGTCCACGGTTTCGGCGGAAATCGTCATCCACGGATACGCCGCGCACAATCGCGCCACGATCTCAATCGCGTCCGAATTGTTCACGCCGTCGTGCCTCCTGTGCGAGGTTCAACAAGGTTGACGCGGTGACCCCACGACTAGGGATCGGCGTTACCACCCGCGCCCAATTGGTGGCCAACGCGGTCGGGGTCAATTCCATCGTCGGCCATCGTTGCCGGTACAAATCCGCACGAACGGGGATTTCACGTGCCAACATCGCATCTGCCGCATCCCACCCATCGTTCGTCACCACCCGGACGTAGTCGGGATGGGATCGCAACGTGCGCAACGCCTGATTGATACGCCCCCGTTCCAAATGCGGGTCGCACCCGCACGCCGCCACCATCGCTTCCCACGCAACGTCACGTCGTCGTGGCGGGGTTGGTTTTGGCTCTAGTCCCGACATCATCCTTCGTTGCTCTTGGGCGCCGGGCACGCGTGCCCGGCCGCGGGGGTGTGGGGGTGCGAAACCCCCACGGTTTGGTTTTTGGATTGGTTGTTCAAGGAGAAACCCCCTTCCGCCGGTGCGTGATTTTGGTGCCGAACCCGCGCCCCGCCGCCCAATGTTCGCCGCCAGGCCGGACGCCCCCGGACGCCCCCTTCACACGCCCGGACGGGATAACGGGTCATCGGCTTTTGCGGCCGATGCCGCCCGTGCATCATCGCCGTTGGCGCCGCCGTTTCTGACACCGTGAACATTCGGTGCCCGTCCATTGGGTACGAAACGGCCGGTGGCATCGCCAACACGTGGCGTCGTGCCATGACGTTCGGTAGTGCCGTATGCCGGTCATGCTCGACCGCCGACCGGCGGATGCGATAGCGTGTGGCTACCTAGTCCCATAGGTGTTGGACACTAACGGGGTTGGCGGTTTCGTGCCGCCGCCCCGTTAGTCGTTTTTGCCGCTAGTTGCGGACCAAACGTCGGGTCAGGATCACCCGTAGTTGGTCGCGGCGCGAATGCCGGTACTCCGCCGCCCGGTGCCACAACGCCCGGTCGATGTCCGCGGGCACGCGCATGAACAACTGTCCGTTGCCGGGCGGGTCGTCGGATGGGGTGCGGTTGTGGCCCAACCGGGCCTCCAACCCGAATTCGTCTGCTAGTTCCGTGACCACCACGTTTTTGACCGACGTGCGATTGGCGCGGGCACGTTCGATCAACGCCCGTTTGACCGTCGGGCCGATGGCGAAATTCCAAACCGGGTCACCCATCATGGGATAGCTCCTTCACTGCTTGCGCGCGGTTCATGGTCGTGAACGACAACGCGATCACGCACGCGTGGTAGCGGCGTAACCGGGACGTGGCGTCAGTGAACCCAAAATCGTCCGCCAACGCATCGACCAACGTGTCCAACACGTCGGCGCCACGTTCGGCATCGTCGGGCACCACCAACGTCCACGTGGTTTTGCGCCGGGCGGGTAACGGGTCGGCGTCCGGCGTCGGTTCCACCGTTTTGACCTCCCGGCGGCACCGGGCGCACAACACGGGGTCGTGCGGGTAGTGGCGGTCCAACCACCACCGGCCGCGTTTGGCGTACACGTATTGCGTTTCCGCCGGTGACAACGAACCACGGATGGCGGACGCGATCGCTTCCCATCCCGGCGTGTGCGTGGTGATGGCGCCGTGGCACCCGGTCGTTCCGGTCCCGCACAACGGAATCACGTTGGCGGGCACGTCGTCGCCGCGTTGCCCACGCGGGACCACGTGATGGAACGACGACGCCGGACCGCCGCACCCACGGCACGGTCCCGTTTTGGCCAACACGATCGCGTCCCATTCGTCGCGTTCGGCTACGTGCCGCGGCACGGGTTTCGGGTCGGTGGTCACCGGCGCCCCGGCCGTACCGAACACGTGGGCCAAAATCCGCATTGGGCTGGAGCGCACCACCATGCGCCTTCGGCGGCGCCCGGCCACGGACCGTCGGGTCCGCGCGTGTCGTACAACCACCGGATCAACGCCACCGTGTCGTCCACCCGGCGCGCGAACGCCACGAACGCGGCATCGCCCCGTTCGGTGATCAATTCTTGGTGTTCGGGTTGCCGTTTGCGGATGGCGGTGTGCCACCGGAATCCGGCGGCGGGGTTGCCCTCCACCCGGCGCACGTACATGTACGCCGTCGCTTGTTCCGATTTGTCGATGTCGGATTGGTTGCGGCGTCGTTTGCCCGTTTTCACGTCGGTCACCAACCCGGTGGCATCTTCGACGTCCAACACGGCCACGAACGGGATGCCGGACGGCAACACCACTTCGACCCGCCGTTCGGCCGCGGTCGGTTGCACCGTGGGCGCCAACGTTTGGTGGTAGCCCGGCCATTCGCCCCGGCCGACCACGGCCGCGATCGCATCCGATTGCAACGTGTTGGGTTTGTCGCCCCACACGATTTCCGTCAACCCGCGTTCGTGTTCGACCACTTCGTCCCACGCCGTGCCGGTGTATTCACGCATGTCGTTGACCGGCCGGTCCGCGTGCGAATCGATTTTTTGCCCGTAGTTCCACGCCACCGCTTGGTGAACGGTGCGCCCGAACAATTGGTCCCCCGACGTGGCGGGCCATTCCCCCCCGATGCGTTGGCGGCGCCACCGTTCCGGGCACCGCCAAAACCCGTCCATGGACGACACCGACAACCGGTGGATGTCGGGCGGCAACGCAGGCGGTTGCCCGCCGTGGCGGTGTTCGCGGAACACCGCTTCGATTTGGGCCAACAACGGGGCGTTGTCGGGGATCATGTGCCCGCGTCGGTGGCAGCCTCCTCCGCGGCGCGGCGTTCCATCGTTTCCACCACCGCGTCCCGATAGCCGCGCAACCGTTCGGTCAAATCCAACGTGATGTCGGCGTCCAACGATTCGGCCAAATCCGGCCAGGGCAAATTGATCCCCGACCGCCGTTGCAATTGGTCGATGGTGATGGCGTCCAACCCCATCAATTCTTCGACCAACGCAATCAACGTGTCCGTTTCCGCCTGCGTGGGGCGCCGGGATTGTTCGGCATGTGGTTGGTCGTCCGACCCGGCCGCAAGCGATCCTGAGCGATCCTGAGGGCTCGCCGCGGCCGATTGAGCGTCATCGTCATCGTCGGGCGCCAATCCCAACATGGACACAAACGTGTACCGGCGCATGTACGTGATCAACGACCCGGTGTCCTGTGGGTCCAATCCGACTAGGTTCAACGGGAACCGTGACGTCAACCGTTGGTCGGTGGTTGCGTGCAACACGATCGTTTCCAACACGGCATCGCCGTGGTCGGTGAAATTCAACGGTTGCACGACCGCCAACCCGTGGTTCGACAACACGGGAATGGTCGCGGTCAACACGTCGTCCAACGTCGCATATTTGAACGCGTACGACCCGCCCGATTTGGTGCGTACGGTCACGGTGCGGGTGCGCGGGATTTTTGGGAACTCGGCTTGGGCCGCGGCCAATGCCGCGGCCAACGTGTCATGCGTCGGCATGGTTTTCCTCCTGTGGCTCGTGGTGGCAGTCGGTGACGTCATCATCATCGTCCGTGGATCGGTCGTCACACGGCCCGCCCATGTCGGGCGGGCCGTGTTCGGAACGGGCGTGGTAGTCCGCAATTGCCCGTTCGGATGCGTGTTCGGGGTCGGTCACGAAAACGATTCCGTGATCAACCGTTCCGCCGTGCGCATCGCGGCCACGGCGTCGTTGACCTTTGCCACGCGGTCGTCCCACGACCGGTCGTCGTGGGATTTGAGTTTCCGGTCCGCGCAGTACTCCGCCCACGCACCGACCGCGTCCCGCACATCACGGACGCGGTCGATCAATTCGTGGACGGCCGCGATTTCCTCGGCCGTGATCATCATGGCCGCAACTCCGGCATGTCGGCAGCGACGTCGGCCAACACCGATACCGCCCGCCAATCGCGGGCGTCGATCGCGGTCAACATGCGATCGACTACCGGGTGGTTCAACACGTCCGGCGCCGCCACCACGACCGGATGTGGTTTGGGGTCGGGATCGGGTTCCGGTTCCGGATTTGCCGCCATCGGCTCTGCGTGCCCATTGTCCAATAGGTAGCGGGCGACTTTGCGCCGAGTGGACGGCCACACCGGGTCGCCATCCATCGCATGACGAATAGTCGATGGCGCCAACATCACCCGGCGGGACACTACGGTGTACCCGTCCCGTCCGACGTACGTGCGTAGTTGTTCCCGTTGGTCGGTGGGCAAACGGCCGTGTTGCCGTTTGATCGGTTCGTTCATGGGTGGTTCCTCCTTGTACGGCACGGGTTCGGGGATGTCCCGGCGTTCCCGCACCACGTCTTTCAATCGTCGTTCGCCGTATTCGCGCAATAGCCCGACCCGTCGGCAATCGATGACGAATCGGTCCACGGCGTGGTTCATGTTCGATGCGTTCAACGATCCGGTCGCAATCCGGCGCCCGTCGATACGGACGGCGAAGTGCGACCCGTTGGGTTCGATGGTCGCCCCGTCAACGCGGGTCAACCATTCGATCACGGGGCGGATGTCACGTGACGTTTTCACGTGCTACCGTCCCGGTGTTCGCCCCCGGCACCGCTAGTGCCGGGACGTTCATGCCGAAACGGACCCGGCCACGCCGGGTTCGTTTCATGTGGGGGCTGGTAGTTCAACGGGCCTCCTTCGTTGGTGGCCGGTGGACGACGGACTCTAACAACGCCCGTTGCTGGTCACCGGCAAGGGTGGCCACCACCCCCAACGCGTGGTCAACGCGTTGGGGGTACATCGGGTCGGTGGCCGCTAGTACCCGGACGAACAATTCCGCGGTGGATTCGTCCGGTTCGTTCATTTGGACCCGTTCGATTTTCCGAGCGTTCCAGTGGGTCGAAACCGTCCGATCATTCGGGCAACCGCCATTCCCCGCGCCACCATTTCCAATAACAGTCGGCGCACACGAGACGCGGCGGTCGTTTGCCTTTTCGTTTGCGAATCGGATGGGTTACGTGTGCGGGCACGGTACGTCCGCACGGCCCGGCGCATTTCACCAACGGGCGGGCGGCACCCAACGATCGGCCCACACCCGCCGCACGAGATTCGCGCCGCGACCTCATAGCACCGTCCCGGTGGGTTCGACGGTGACCGGCCGGTTGTAGATGGTCCGGGTGACGGCCACCGTGGCCCACGACGTCATGCCGCCGATGGACCCACACGATGGGCATTCGTCAACCGGACACGCGCTGTCCAACGACACGCCGTCGTGCATGGGCACGATGACGCGGCCGGGATCGGGTTGTGAAATCCCGGTGTCGTCATACGGACAATGCGCACACACGAACATCCGCCACACGGTCACGACGTGACCAACGCCAACGCGCGATTTTTCAACCCCGTTCCGTCGAACATCGCGCGCGTCCATTTCCGCTCCAACGCGACATCGGAATCACGGCCGCGCACCGCACGATCGTGGTCGGCGTATTCGGCCACCGCGTTCACCGCCGCCCACGCGGTGCCCCGAACGTTCGCGAGGTTGTCCGCGTCGTTGTAGATGGATGCGATGGCGTTGCGGGCTTCGACGGCGTTGCGCGCCGCCCGGCTGTCCGATTCGTTGGCGCCCACGGTCATGGGCACCAATTCGGTGAGGAACGCCTTGAACTCGGACGGGGACATTTTCGTCGCCGCCAAATCGTTCCCGACCTTCTCGAACTCGGCGTAGTAGCTGAATGTCATGCCCAACGACCGGCGAGCGATGTCCAACCGACCGCCGACGCCCGACGTGTGCCGGGTCGTCCACGACCGTGACGCCGCCCGCAACGCGATGTTCAACGTGTTGCGACACACGACCCGGATGGGCGTTGCCGCCACCGTGATCGCGCGTGTGCCGTCGTGGGCATGGGTGAACAGGATGAACGGGTCGATGTTCTCGCCCGCGATCATGATGCCTTCAGGCAGCCGCGCCAAAATCCAAACGATGCGGCCACCGGACAACGCACCGGCGGTGTGGAATTTTGCCCCACCGGTGTCCAGTAGATCGTCCACGAACGCGAACGCGTCCCGGTTTTGGACGATCCGGTATTGATCCCCGACCACACCTAACACGCGCCCGTCCGTGGTGCGGACGTTGGCGACGTGGGAGGCGATGGGGATGTGCAACGCGGGGTCGGTCAACGCGCCGTGGTACAGCGGTTGCGGGACGACGTCCCAATCCAAACCGGCCAAATCCAACGCGCGGTCGGCGGTGACGACGTCATCGGGGATAACGGTGCCCAATCCATGCCAGGCACGTTCCCCGTTCCCGAAAAACCCCGATTCGAAGTCAGCAGGCATCGCTGACCCCCTTTCGGTGGTGGTGGGTGACACGTGGAACCCACGTGCCGGAACATCCAATCGGACGTTCCGCCGGACCCACCCCCGCGCCCCACGTGGAGGAGGGGATTTGAGGTGGGTCCGGCGCAACGCCCGTGTGGGGGTTGCGCGGCGATCACGTCCAATCGTGGTCGTCAGCGTCGGACGGAACACCCTGCGCCGCGGCCAACGCATCCCGCACCGATTCGTAATGTGCGACGGCGTTTTCCTGGTCGCGGATTTCCGCGTTGATGCGATCGCGTGACGCGTCCGTGCGAGCACGGGCCAACTTCGCCTGCGTCGCCTTGACGGTCGATTTGGCGTTGCGGACGTCGTCGTCCGCGGTGCCGATCAACGAATTGCGTGCGGCGAACGATGCCCGCATTTTCAATTGGGGAATCGCCCACATGTCCGAAATACGCCCGGACACGATGTCATCGGCCGCTTCCGCAATTTGTCGTTCCACGAGGTTGGACGTTTCGGAAGTCGAATGTGACCGGAGGCCGGACGACACCCAACCCCGCAACACCGATTCAACGTGGCGAACGATGTCCACCGCCGAGGCCTGTTCCGCGTCCTCGTCGGCGGGGTCCAATTCGGATTGGACCATGATGGCCACCCGCGTTCGGGTTTCGGCGGCAACCAATTTGCCCTGATCCCATCCGAACCGATACGCGAACGGCCCTTGATTCGACCATCCGTTGGTGTCGTCCACTTCGTCCTTGAATTCGTCCCACGCGTGTCGGCCGTCCATCGCCCAATGTACGACGAGTTGCACCAACAGCGCGCGTAGTTCCCGTTCGTATGCGATGTCGTACGGTGATGCCATTGTGAATCCCCTTTCGGTTGGTGGTTTGGGTGCTATCCAAAACGGACGCCCCGCGGAACCCACCCCGGTGGGTGTGAGGTGGATTCCGCGCGGCGCCCGTTAGGGTTCCGCGCGATCCCCGCGGCCGTGATCCTTGACGGCGGGGAAACTAGGTCATCGATCCCACGTGTACGCCCGCGGTTTGACGACCAACGGTTGGTCGTCCGGGCCTTTCACGTAGGGACTGATCCATATTTGTCGATGAACACCCGCGGACGGGAACCATTGGTTGCGCCAATGACCTCCGACAATCCACCGATGCGTCCATTCGACGGTGTGGCCGGACGATTCGATCGTGTCGGATCGTTCCCGGCGCAACCGCACGACCAACGTTTCCCGATGGGGGAAGTTGATACGCGCGGCGGCACGTCGGTCACCGCGATCCGGCGGCGTGGTGTGACGGACGGCCACCCGTTGTTGCATCAACCGCAACGACGTTTGGACGATCCGCCACCACCATTCGGCGCCGGTGGGCCGTCCGATTTCGTCCCATTGGTTGCCGTCGAACGCCATGCCGAAAAACCACGGCGTGATGTGGATGGGGACGACCGTGGGGCGAACACCCCAATGGTCGGCCCATTCGGGGAACCCGCCCACATCGGCGTCGGTGGCCGCGTACAACGTCAACGCGACCCCTTGGCCGATGCGACCTTCGCCGCGCCGCCAATTGTCCAACACGCGGTCGTACTCACCGTCCACGGCTTCGACGTCGGTGCGGGTGAACATCGGCACCCACGAAAACGCGGCGATGTTGACCGGGTCATCGAACCGGTCCAACACCGGGAACGGTTCCGCGAAGTACACGAACCCGTTGTCGGTCATCAAATCGGTGCCCAACAACGGTTCCGGAGCGAACGACGATTTGGCCGCGGCCACCAATTCGCACATGTCCGCGGACACATAGATGGGGTCGGCCGTGCGCACCTTGTCGGTTTCGACGGCGTACAACATCCGGGTCATTTCGACCGTGTCCGGGTTCATGCGTTTGGTTTCCATGTCCATCCGTGCGGCCAACCATCGTTGCCCGGCGGTGGTGGCGTGTTGCCACCGCCACTGCTCCATTTGCACGGACATGGCGTCACGCCACCCGTGTCGTGATTGGGGACTGTTGGTGCGGTCCATGACCGCCCCCTTTCGGTTGGTGGTTCGGTTGGTGGTGCAAACGTGCAAGCACCGTGACGGGCACCGGTAACCCGATGCCCGCGGACGGTGACCTACCCGTTGGTGACGTCCTCCACGGTGACCTTGAACCGTCGGCCGTCGATTTCGACCGACCAAAACGCGGTCGTGTCGGACTGGTCATCGCCACCGTGAAACATGACGCCGTTGGCGTCAACGACGGCGGACAAACATCCGTTGTGGCCGAACGCCGCGGCGTCGAACACGGGACGGGTGAAATCGTGCAACTGATCCGCAACGGTTTTGGCGGATGTGAACATGTGAATCCCCTTTCGGTTGGTGGTGGTGCAAAACGCACCGTGACGCACCCGCCGGGTGGCGGGTGCGCGGACGCTACGTTCAAAACCCAGTGGGGTCGTGGCCATCCGGTTGGCATACCGGGCACCATTCGTTCGGCACCGGCGCGAACATGGTGGCGTCCCGGCGGGTCATGTGCGAACACACGCCGCCGTGATCGACGCACACGGTGAACCAACCGTTGGGGTCGCCGCAATCGAACGACCCGTCGCGGTTGTCCACGATTTGGACGGTGGTGCCGGTAATGCGTGATCGGTGTTCGGAAACTACGCGGGACATGGTTGGTTCCTTTCGGTTGGTGGTTCGGTTGGTGGTTCGGTTGGTGGTTCGGTTGGTGGTGGTGCGAACGCACCGTGAGCCGCACCCGTGTTGGATGCGGCCGGACGCTACGTTCGGCGCCGGTCGGCGGCATCCGCGCACCGCGCACAACGGCGCGCGTACGACGAATGCACCGCACGATCAAATCCCGACGGCGCCCACCGCCCGCATTCGAGCGGGAAGTCGCCGTTGGTCACATCGGTCGGCCGGACGCCGACAACCGCCAAATGCGAACGGGCGGTGCCGTTCCAACTAACCCAAACGTTGGTGGTGATGGTGGTCATGTCGTTCCTTTCGGTTGGTTGTGGACGTTCCATGAGGCGCCCCGTTGCCGAGGCGCCCGGATGCAACGTTCACGCGTTGATCACGCGGTGTGGCCGATTTCCCACACGTAGCGTGCCGGGCGGGTCATGTGCCGGACTTCGGCAACCGCCGCGGCGAACGACTCCACGCCGATCGTCAACGACCGACCGTTGGTGGCGTCGAACATGCCGTCCGCGTATTCGCGGACGACCCAACCCGGCGTCGAAAGCCGGGTCGTGCGGATCACGGGATTGGTGGGGGTCGAATCGGTCATGTCAATCCTTTCGGTTGGTGGTGCGTTTCGGCCGTGCCCGGCCATCATCGGGTGGGTGGCATCAACCCACGACGCAAAAACGATGACGTCACCGACCGCACGATCACGAACCGTTAGTGCGACGCGCCATCACGACGCGTCCACCTAGTCGGGTGCCACCGATGGGGCGTGGCCGCGGACACACACGCGGCCGGTCACCATCGCGGGGGCGGGATCGCGTTGGCGCGGGGGGTGCATCGGCCGGGTTCGCGCGGGAGTCCACCCGCCGCCCCCGGTGATCCCCACGTTGCCGGGAACCGCCACCGGATCGATGTCTACGCGATACACGAAACACGCTGCAACATCAATCGGACATACACAAATTTACATGAATACGGCCACGGTCGTTGCCTATGCGTGACCTATATGGGTCAACCCCATTTCGGAATTTCCCGCTATTTGCGGGTTTTTTGTCGCCCGCGGAGAAGTCGCGCGCGCGCGCGCGGGCGTGGTGCCCGTTTGGGCAACGGCGCCGGGACGACCCGCACCGGCCGTGGTTGCGATGGGTAGTCGGCGGACGTGAACGTGGTCACGCCGCCCGCCGCCGTTCGCACGCGATCCGTCCCGCCCGCGTCGGGTGATGGTGCGGGCACGGCGCCGGGGTTCGTCTGTACCCGTCCCCGTGCGCCAACCCGTGGTGGCGTCGGCACAACGTCACCAAATTGGACAACGCGAACGGCTCGCCGCCCTCACCCACGGGGCGGACGTGATGCACCGTCAACGGACCCGCGCACGGACGCCAATCGTCGTCGCGGGCGACGCATCGATACCCGTCCCGCACCAACGCGCGGACACGGACGATTTGCCACGTGGGGGTCGCGTAAATGGACATGGCGCACACGCCCACTTTTACCCGCCGCGGCGGACGTCGAACCGTTGCCGGTCGTGGAAACGCCAAACCGCGTCAAGCCAAAATTTTTTGCGGGGACTTTTCTCACAAAACCCCCGCAAACGCTCCGGTTTCGACCCTCAACCTCAGGTTTAGAGTTGCTAAGCTGTGGGTGCGAGTCGATCCGATGGCCCGACGGCGAGTGGTCACTAGCGGGGTCACCGACACGCAACGGTCATTGACAATTGAGGTCACCGGGGCGGGTGGAAAGGAACCACCAATGCCACGATGTGAAACATGCCAAGCGATGCGCCCGTCCGCGGACGTGCGCAAGTTGCCGCGGCGGGACGCGTACCGGTGCAAGGACAAGTTCGCGTGCGAACTGGCCCGCACCAACCGCGACCCGTACACGGCCACCATCACGATCACGTTCCCGGCGAAATCCCACCGGGAAGCGTGGGACATCCTGGACGGGCTTCGGCTCGATCCGTTCCCGTTGACGCGGGAAACGGTCACCGGCCCGGACGGAACCGTCACCCACGGCCCGGACGATTTGGCCGGGATCACCGTGGACGACATCCGTGCGGCCGTGGGGCGGTCGTCATGACCGGCCCGCACCGCATCCGCATCGCCCGATCCCTAACTGCGGAACGGGCGATGGATTTGCTCCGACAACACGGATGGATTCGCGTTGACGTCGATTCGTGGGCGGCGACGTGGAACCCGGCGTCAACGAAACGGGACCTGTTCGGTCCCATGACGATCGACTACGTGTTGCACGACGACGGCGGCGTCCATGCCACCGTCATCGAAATCGGCCCAACCTCCCCGTCGGGGGTCCGGCTCACCTAAACCGACGGGGCGGCGCCCGTAGACGCCGCCCCGCACCACCAACCGCCACCAACCATACCCGACCCGGTGACCTCAGTTGTCATGGATTTGCCGTCTGCGAGCCCTCAGGATCGCTCAGGACGCGACGCTACGGCGTCCGCGGGTGATCCGTCGCGGAAACGGGGGCGCGCGCTTTACTGCTTGGCCAACCCGCGCGACAACCCGTACGCGATCGTGGACGCCGACGTCACCACGGCCGCCCATTTGGGATTCAACCCACCGGCCAACGCCGCCAACAACGCACCCACGGACGTCAACACGGCGATCCAAAATTCGGTCGTGCGCACACCGGTGGTCACGACTTTGGTGGGTTCGGGTTCGGGGGTGGCGCCGTACGGTCGTGGTGTGGTCATGTCCCCTCCTTTTTATTGGGCATTTTCGAATCCAACCACGCGCGGGTGAAATCCAAAATCTTCGGACCCAACATGGTCAACATCAACACGGCGAACCCGAACAAGGCGTTTTTCAATTCCACCCACCCGGTAATCGATGTCAGGGCCACGATCATCCGCGCCACAACCATGCCACCGCACCGGCCAACAATCCCCATCCGATCGCGCCCGGCACGGTCAACCCCGGTATCCACCCGGCAGAATCCGACATCAAAAATGCGCCCGCGAACAACGCCGTACCTACGATGAATTTTGGCGTCGTCGTTACCGACCCCCCCGTGACCGTTAGACGTATCGGCGGATTTGTCCGATCGTTCGATAGTTGACGGGCACCAAAAACGGCCCGCCTTCGGACCCGTGCGACACGCATTTGCCGCCGCCGATCGCCACCACCACGTGCGACCACGGCGCGCCCGACCCGTAGAAGATCAAATCACCCGGCTGCGCCGAGTTGACCGCGCGCCCGTTTTTGCACAACGTCCCCGTCCAACCCCACGCCCAATTTTGCCCGTTGGGATCGCGAGTGATCCCCGCTTCCCGGAAGCACCCCGTGGCAAACGAACTGCAATCGCCGTACTCCCACATGTTCGATTTCCACCCCGGCGCCCGGTTGACCGGCTGCCACCGTTCGGCGCCTTGGGTGTAGTGGCGCGGACGGCGCGATTGGGCGTACAACGCGGCCGACGCGATCCGTTGCCCGGCCGACGCCGACGGCGCCTGCTTGGTTTGCGCGGTTTTCGCCAACCGCATCAAATGGGCGCCATAGGCGTCGAAATGACCTTTGCGCACCAACCGGTCGTGGACGGGGCGCGTGTACGTCCCCGTGGCTTTGTACCCGTGTTTTTTCTGGAACGCGGTCAACGCCTCCCGCGTCCGGTCACCGAACGCGTTGGTGATTTTGTGTGGCTTGTTGGGTGGCTTCAATGCGCCCGCACGGGTCAACGCCCGTTTCATGGCCAACACGTCCCGCGCCCGGTTGCCGCGTTTCATTTCCCGTGTGTATGGGACGACCGTTTTGGCCATTACGCCACCTCCGGATGTTCACGCGCCATCGTTTCGGCCAAGTCCATTTGGTCACCGTCGGGACCGGGCAATTCGTCGGTGGGCATGTCCTCCACCGATTCCACGCCTTCGTCGTCGGGCACCCCGTCGGGTTCCGGTTCGGGGGCGTCGGCTTCGACGTCCTCGTCTTCGTCAATCAACACTTCGTCCGTCATATGTCCTCCCGTAGGGATTCGATCAACGCCGATTGTGATTCGTACGTCAAATCCTTGATCAACGCCCGCGCCGCTCGTTCCCGCACCGGCGGCAAATGAGACAGTTCGATGACGTTCAATAACCGCGCCCGCAACCGGTCGAAATCGCGCGCCAACCGTCGTTCCCGTTCCGATTCGTACCACCGCACTTCCGTGGTCATGGTGGTCATGTCACACGGATGATTTTGTTGGCGACGATGTACGGGGGCAAATTGTCCACCGGCGTGCCCGAACCCACCGCAGCGGTGGCGCCAGTGGTGACCGCGTGTGTGTGCGCCCCACCCGCCGCCGACGATCCGGTCATGCCCGGTGCGGTTGCGGCGGTGGTGCCGGTCACCGTCGGCCCGACCGAAGCGGTGGCGCCGGTGATCCCGTGCGTGTGCGGGGTCACCGTGTTGGAATAAAACACCTGCCCGTCGGCACCCGATGGCGCACCGTGCGTGCCCCAATTGGTTGCGCCCGCGTTCGACGTCAAATACACGTATGTGGTCGTCGCCGCCGCCGCCGCAACCGCCAACGTGCCCACACCGTGCGTGTGCGCGGCGGCGGCCAACGTGCCCGCGCCGTGTGTGTGCGATGCCACCGCATACGTGCCCGTGGTATGCGAATGGGCCGCAACCGTGTCCGTGCCCAACGTGCCCGGCCCGTGCGTGTGCATGGGCAAATTTGTGATCGCCAACGTGACCGTGGCACCGCCCCCGGTCGCGCCGCGCGCCAACGTAGTGCGCCCGGCCGCGCCCGCGCCGGTCCCCATCGTGTCGGGACCGATGGTCACCCGCGACCGGCAATCGGGGATGTTGAACGTATCGGTGCCGTCGCCGGTGCCGTACGCAGTGCCGATGGCGGCGAACAACGCCGCGAAGGTGACACGCGACAACGCACGCCCGTCGCACAACAACCAATTGCCGCCGGTGGGGTCGCCGGTGCCCGCATAGTCGGCCACCGTGCCCACAGGCGAATCCCCGGCGGCGGGCATCACCCGCACCCAACCCGGTCCCAACCCGAAAAACAGTTCCGCCGTGTCGGTGGCGTAGTAGAAATCGCCCAATTTGGACGACGCCGGTCGCGCCGTCAACGCGCCCTGGTTGAACATGGCAACGGCGTCCAACGTGGACGACATCCCCGAAATGATGTTGTCGCCTTGGTTGATCATGTCCGTGCCGATCGGCAAGGGCAAATTGCGACGTGGGGTGGTGGCCATCTACCTCCTTAGGTCACGGAACGACCGACAACGATTCGTCCCACGTGATCGTGGCCGCATCCCATGTGTTGGTGGATTCGTCCCACGTGATTCCGTCCCCGACCGTGTACGTCATCACCAACCCGGCGGGTTTGGCGTCGCGGATCGCCGCCAACACCGCCGCCGGGTCCGGTGTTTCCCCGGTGCGGGTCATCACCGTGAACGCGTACGCGTCCGGCGTCCGTTCCGATATGGCCACGAATTTGGTGCCGGTCAAATACGGTTGTGCCACTTCGGACAAATACCCGAACGTGCCGCGGCGCCGCCCGATCGCATCGGACAATTGCGATTGCATCGCCGCGGTGGACAACCCCATCGTCAACCGTACGCCCGCCATTTGTGCTATCCACCGCAACGCTTGATCCTCGGGCGCGAATGACGGCGCCACCAACCCCGTCCATCCGGGAATGTCCTCACGTTCGCGTGCGTACGTTTCCACCTGCTCGAACATCGCCGCCAACGCGCCCGTGTAATCCTGCAACGCGTTGTCGTTGGCGTCGTCGTCGGGGTGGAACGGCGCGAACCGTTCGTACAAATCGTCCGCGAATTGGGTCATGTCCCTAGGTTGACCGTGATCGTGCCCGGCCGCGTCAACGGTGCCGCCGGGAACGGTTGGCCCGCGGGTGCCGGGGTCAACATGCGGTCGTCACCCGACGCCGTGCCGTCGCCAGTGATGGAAATGGACGGCACGTACGCCACCCCTTCGACCCGTTTGATTGCTTCCCCGACGTTGACCCGCCCCACCTTGGAGGAGTTCACCCACGGGCGGGAAATCAACCCGTCCCCGGACATCATGCGCCCCCATTGGGACGGTTGGAAAAAATCGGTCAACGAACCGACCACCGCGTTTTGCACCGACGCGGGATCGAACCCCGGCAACACGATGATGGTGGTGGTGACGTTGATGGTGAAATACGTCGGCGGGATCACGTTGACCACGAAATTGATTTCGCGCAGCGAATCCAAATAGTCGTGCAATTCCGTTTTCGTGGCCGCGGGGATGTCCTCGCCGTCCACGTCCACGGCCGCGATCGCCACCATGCGTTCGTTGTCGTACGAATCGTCGGCAGGGTTGAACCCGTCCACGGCCACCGTTCGTTCCACACCCACGATCGACCGCGCCAATGCTTCAAAGTCGGTGGGGAGGATGGGCCGGGGCGCCATCAATTGCAACACGTCCACCAATCGGTTCATGTAGTCGTCGTCCGTTTCGGCGTCGATGCCCCCGGCGGTCGTGCCATCCAACGTGATCGCGTTCACGTACGCCAACGTGTCCACCAACGCCACCGGTCCCACCAAATCGTTCCCGGCCACGCCCACCTCTGCGGCCACGATGGGCACGGTGCCCGACGGTTCACCCGGCGAAATGACCACGTCCGTCGCCACCGTGAACACCACGTCTTGAATGGACAACACCGTGTCTACGGGGATCGTGCGCCCGTCCGTGTCCGCCATCGTCCACGTGGTCACGCCGGTGGCCGCAACACCGTCCAACGGGGGCAAATGCATCAACTCCGACCCGAAATAGCGGAACACGGTCAACGGCACCTGTGAAGCCACCAACGCTTGCTCCGCCGCCATCGCCGCGATCGATTCGATCAACAACGTTTCGATGTTCCCCGGCGCTGCCTCCCATCCGGGCACGGCGGTTTCCAAATAGGTGATGGCGTCGTCGGCCAACGCGTCCGCGTCCGTTTCAATTTCCAAATCGATGTATTCGGGCATATGGCCCTTTCCTTAGAGGAATTCCCGGTGGGCGGACGCGTCCCCGCCCTCCTCAACCGGTCGAATAGACGCCAACACGTGTTGTACGGCCGGGTCGATCGTGTCCATGAACCCTATCGCGGTCAAATCCGCCCGCGATTCCCATTCCATGATTTGGGCCATCAACTGATCGACGTCCAACGGCGGGGTGCGGAACACCGGTTGGTCAACCCCGAAATCGGGCAATTCCTCCCGTTGGCCAATCGGGGTCAACACGATGACGATGCAACACCCCGCCACTTCCTCGGGGGTGTGTTGATCGGTCACGGCCGCGGCCATCCCCCCACCCGGTTGCGGTTGGAACCGAAATGGATACGCCAAATGGGGAACGTCGGCCATGCTAAATCGGTCCCAACCGATGGATCGACATTTGCGGCCACCACGGATTTCCGGCGACGAGGGTCAGCGCCGCGCCCGAGTTCTGGTAGGCGACGAATTCCAGATAGTCGCCCACGGCGAAGTCGCGTATCCCGACGACCTGAAGAACCGGACCGAGCGTCCCACTGACTGCGATGTGCGTGTTCGTGTTGAAGCTCGATCCGTTTTTGTTCAGATACACGATGCGCGATCCGGTCGCGCTCGCTCCGAACTGGCATTGGGCAACGATCACGTAGATGCCCGCCTGCTTTATCGTCAGTCGCGTCGGGTTAGGACTCGCCGCCCACAGCCCGGAGGGGTCGTAGATCACGGTGTCGAACGGGATCGCGGCAGCCGCAGCGGTAGCGAGCGAGAATGCCGTCCCGCTCCGAACGACGCAGGCATGGTCGAGGTTGAGGGTCGGGTTCGGGAAGCTTCCCGCGAGGTCGCCTCCCGCCGGACCCGCAATCGCCCCGCCGAAGAGCGTCTGCCACGCCGTCCCGTCCCAGTATTTGAGCGAGGGGCTCATAGCTGCGTGGATATCCGTCTCATGCGGACGAGCCAGTTGCCTGCCCCCGACGCCGTGATGGAGGTACGCAGGATCGCGGTCGCGCTGCTGTTACTGATGATCGACCAAGAGACGGCGAGCGCCCCACCGTAGTTCTGCTGCGCGACGATGTTCCAGGTGTAGACGTTGTAGCTGGACGCAGACATCAGCATCACAATCGCCTGTCCGATACCCAGAGAGCCGTAGGTCGCCTCAATGAAGAAGATCCCGCCCGCGACTCCCTGACGGACTCCCAGCCCCGAAGCGGAGAGGTCGAAGTTCTGCGGAGCAGGAGTGACCGCTTGATTCACAATCGTGTACACGTCGAGGAGCTTCGTCCCGCCGAGCGTGACCTGCGTCGTGAGGTTGGGCGAGTCGAGCGGTGCCTTCGTCGCGAGTCCCGGCACGGTCGGATTCGGGTACGTTCCCGCGAGGTCGCCCCCCGCCGGACCCGATGGCGGCACGTTCAGCGGTCCCGTGTCGTCGGTGTCAACCCACAACAATTCCCGTGCCCGTGGCGACGGTCCGGCATCGGACACATTCACTTCCGTGAACGGTCCGTCCGACAAATCGGCCGAGGATAGATACACGCTTTGAAAATTCGTCCCGTCCGATCGCAGCACACGCCCGAGGTTTCCGGGCGCCACGGGCAGGGTGTACGCCGACCACATCGTCCCCGCCCCGTCCGATCGCACTTGCATCACCGGGCGCGCGGTCGAACTACCCGCTGTAGCAATCGGCAACCGCGACCAGATCAAACCCGTCCCGAAAAACAACGTGTCGCCCACCGCCAACCCCGACGACGTCCACCCCGTTCCGCCACGGTTAGTGGGCAACGTACCCGTGACCATCGCCGTCGATAGGTCAACGGTTCCGAACCCCAACACGCCGCCGGACACGCGCAACGTTTGATTGTCCGCACCGGTGATGTCCGCGATTGCGCCCGCGGTGGCCGCACTGCGACCCAACACGCTCGTCGCCGCCCCGGATCGGAACAACGGATTGGGGTACGTACCCGACAAATCCCCCCCGGCGGGACCCGACGGAACCCCACCGCCACCACCCGCCGCGATCGCCGCGGTCACAAACGCGGTGGTGGCCAATTGGGTCGTGTTCGTCCCCGGCGTCGCCGTCGGACCGGCGGGCGTTCCCGTGAACGTCGGAGACGCCAACGGTGCGCGCGCGGCCAAATCGGTCACCAAATTGGTCACCTGCGCTTGGGTGAGCGTGATCGCGTCGGAACCACCGGCGGCGTGTGTGGTCGCGTGCGCCGTCGGTGTGCGCGCATTGGTCAATCGCGTGTCGTTCCCGGCCGCGGCCTGCTGCGCTCCCGTGCCCAACGTGCGCAACGATCCCGTAGACGGCGCCGCATCCACCGCCATAGCATCGATTCCGCCGGGTTGGTGCGTGGCGGCGTGTGCCGTTGGAGGGCGGCTGTTCGTCAGCCGCGCATCATTCCCGGCGACTGCTTGCGTCGCGCCGGTGCCCAACGTGCGCAACGACCCCGTACCCGCAGACGCGTCCACCGCCATCGGGTCGGCACCACCGGGTTCGTGGGTGGTGTGATGGCCGGGCAACCGCGCCAACGGCAACGTGCCCGACGACAACGCACCCGCATCACGAACCGCGAGGTCGGCCAAGGACGACCCCGTTTTGGTCACGTCCGTCCACGCGATCGGCAACGTGATCTCGCCGCCGCCGCCGCCCGACACCTTCCCGTTCCATGCCACCACCCATGCGGAACCCAACACATCGAACCCCACCAACACGGCGTCCCCGATTTCGGGCGTGCCCACGAACGTCCACGGGGACGGCCCGAATTCGTACGCCATGTCGAAATCGGGCACCACCGTCCACACCTGGTCCGTCCCGATGCGGGCGATCACACCCGCGTTTAGCTTCAATTCCACCTCGTCGGTGGGTGCCGGTCCCAAATCAACGGTGGTCATCGGTCACATCCCCGGATAGTGGCGTGGTGTGAACCCCCAATGGGGACGATGCGTGTGCCGCACCCGCGGGCCGTTGGGACCGTCACCCCACGGTGAGGTGTCGAACCGTTTGATCGTGTGGTTGAACTCCATGAACACGTGCCCGGCGTTGGCCCACACGGTGAAGTCCTTGCCCGTGCCCGGCCGACCCCAACTAGAGGCAAACCACCCCGACGTCATCGCGGTGGACGTGTTCATTAGCCCCGCTTTCCACAACGCGAACGACACCGACGACGAACAATCGAAATAGCCGGACGCCGAAATGGACGTGAACCGTGTGTGCGCGGCACCGTAGATGTACCCCTTCGACCGCCGCGACAACAATTTGCACGCTTTCACCAACTCATCGAACCGGGTGTCGCCCGTCCCCGGTTTGCCGCCCGGCGTGGAACCGGGGATCGTTTTGGTCACCACCTGCGGTGCCGGTTCGGGGCGCGGTTTCGAAATCGAATTCAACGTGACGTCGGCGGTGGCCGACGATTCCGATTCCACGATGTCGGCCACGATCCACCGTTGGTCGGCCGGACCCGCCCCGGTGATCTCCAACGATTCGCCCGCGTACCCCTGCCACCGTTGTTTCAAAATCGAAAACGTGACCGCAGACAAATGCTTGCCTTGATCCCAGTCAAACCCGAAATTCGAAATCGCGGGTGAGTCCCGACGTAGCACCATGCGTGGTTTTTGGTGGTACAAATCCGGTTCCGACATGTAGAACACGTCATTACCAACCACCCACACTTTCCAATTCACTTCGTCGGCCAACCGGTTCATGCAATCCCACGAATTTTCCCCTTTTTTGCGCGTGTAGTTGTACGCCTTTTCCACCGTGATCGTGGTGGGCGCCGATGCCGACATGCCGTGGAACGCGTCCACGATCCGTTTGGCTTCCGGTTCGTGGCGTTGGTAGCGCTCGGGGAAGGCCGACCGTTGCACCGCTTGGGCGATCGCTCCCGACGACATCGACGTGGTGCGCGCCAAATGGATGGCGCCCGTGCCACCGTGGGAATACCCCTGCAAAAAATGGGACGCCGACCATTTGACCGACATTGACCGCGACCGTGACCCGGACGTGGACGTGCGCACCTGCAACACGCCCAACGAATCCAAATCGCCCCGGTTCAAATTGTGGATGCCCGTTTCCACGATCATCGCTTCGACCAACGCCCACTGTGCGCGGGCGGGAGCGTTCAACGTGTGCGCGATGTTCAACGCCTCCTCCAACAACGCTAGCTGGCTGCGGTCCAACGCCACCCGCGCCCCACCGCCCGACGATCCCGTGATGGTCAAATGCGGATGCCCGGCGAATCCGCGCCGCCCCGCCGTGTGCCCTCGTTTGAGTGTCGTATGGACACCCCGGTTGGTGTCCGCAACTTCCTGTGGGCTACGCAACCGCGGGCACCGAAACCCGATCGCGTGCCCGTCGGCGTTCGCTTCGCGGATCAACGACCGGATGAACATGGCGCGCGTGTACGCGTTGGTGCGCCGTTTGTGCCGGGCGCCGGAGTATTGCCGCAGGATGCCGACTACCCGGTTTTCGAACGTCAACGCAACGTCCATGTTGTTGGGGGTCACTTTCACCAACCGGTACCACCGCCCCCGGTATTGCACTTCAACGTGGTCCAATTTGCCGTCCACGTTCAAATCCAACATCGGGGATTGGATGATCGACCATTCGGGGTCGGACAAATCGATTTCCAACGTGGGGGCACCGGTGATGGTGCGTTCCAACCGCACGTCGGTCACCGACGCACCGACGTTCAACGTCCGGTTGATTTTGCCGTGCTTGCCGCTGCGGGTGACCAATTTCACGGCGGCATTTTCAACCGCGTGCCTATGCACCCGGCCTTTTTCTTATTCGTGCATTTGCCCACTTGCCGTGGGTCGGAGATACGGTTCAACGTGCGGATTTGCACCCACCGCGTTTCGTCGCCCAACACTTTGCGCGCGATTTTCCGCAACGTTTCACCCTTTTTGACGATGTGCGTACGTTTGTGATGGCGGGCCTTTTTCGCCGCCGCCCGTCGCCGCGCCGCCGACCGTTGCGCCGCGTGAACGTCCCACACCGCCTGCAATACGGACACGGTCACGTGTTGCCGTTGCCGGGTTCCGTGTTCGTTGATGATCGCGTCCCCCCAATCCAATGCCACCACGTGCCATTTGGCGTCCGCGTGCCGCACCAACGTCCCCGGCCCGGTGACGGTGATTTTGGGTGGTTCCCCGGTCATGCCCGGCGCGCGCCCGCACATGAATTCCAACCGAGTCATTTCGTCTTCGACGGACGACCCCGTCAACCACCCGTCCAAAATGACCGGAATGTCCATCGCCAACGGGGGGTAACCGGTCCACCGCGTCAACCCGGCTTTGAACGGGCGATCGACCGTTTCGAACGCGGCGTACCCGTCCGTGATCACCGGCGGGCCGTCGCCGGGCAACGCACGCACGGTGCGGTCCGGGGATTTGAACACGATGTATTGGACTCCCACCGTTCCCGGTGCCGTTGTCGCCATCCGCTATCGCCGCGCCTTCGCGTCCGCCACCCGCCGGGCCACGCCTTGCGTGACCACGCGCCCGTCCATCGTCGTTTGCACCACGATCGGTTGTCCGGCCAACGACCGGATGGCGGCGATGACGTCGCGGTTTGACGACACCGTCCCGCCCGTACGACCCATCGTCAAAATCTCCGGGCCACGTTCACCGACCAAAAACGCGCCCCCGGCGCCGACGGGACCGCCGCCCGCACGCCGACCGGACGCCTTTTTCCCTTGCCGCCACGCCCGTTGCATGGCTGCGTTCCACGCTACGTGTTTCAACGCCGATTGTTTTTGCCCGTGGTAGCCCGTGTTCCACGCGTCCCACGTGGACGTGCCCACCGGAAACGGGTTAGCGCCACGCGTGACGTCGGCCGCAGTTTTGGACGACCCGCCCCACACGTTGTATTTGTTCGATAGGTACACCCCGGCCGCGGCACCGATGGCCGCGGGTCCGGCGTAGCGTGCCACCGTCCCCGCTTTGCCCGCCCACCCCGACGGCCCAACGCCGGTGCGACCGCCCCCGAACATGCTTCCTGCCGCTTGCGCGCTGTTTAGTTCACGGAGCGCCCCCGCTAGTTTGGACACGCCGCCCGCGATTTTCAGGATGCGGGAGGCCAAAAACCCGCCCACGACCAAATACGTGGTCAATTTCGGGTGCCGGGATAGGAAGTTGAAAATGGGTTGGACGATGTGCCATAGCTGTTTCAACGCATCCACCATTTGCAACACGATTCGTCGCACCCGCCCACCGGTGCCCGTACCCGTGCGCATTTGATTCACAAACCGGTTGAACCACGTGATCGCCCGTGTCAAATACGGGATCAATGCCTGCCCGATGGCCAACTGCAACCCCATCATCGCCGCCTTTTGCTCCTTTTGAGCGGTCAACAAATCCGACAACGATTTGATCGTTTTGCCGTGCAACGTCACCCCGTATTTGTCCATCAAATCCAATTGTTCCTGAATCCCCTTTGACCCTTTGGAAAACATGGGCGCCAACGCCGCCGCGCCCCGACCCAATATCCGTTGCATGTCCACCGCGCGTGACACGCCTTTATCGTGTGTTTTGAACGCCTCCACGACATCCAATATCCGCTGCGACGGTGCCTCCTTCGCCAGTTTTTGCCACCGCAATCCCAACCGGTCGAAAATGGGCAACGCCGTTTTCGATCCCTTTTGTGCGCCCTGCAATTGGGTCGATAGCGATCGCAACGACATCACGAACGTTTTGGCGTCGATGCCGCGCACTTGCAACATGCCCGCCCACCGGGACGCCTGCGTGACGCCTTCGCCCATGTAGTAATTCAAAATCTTCGTGCCCTTCGCCAATTGCGTCGTTTGCGAAATGGCGTCGTTGACGCCACGCCACGCGATGAACCCCGCCGCCAACGCCCCCGCACCTTTGGCCATCGACCAAATGTTCCCGGCGATGTTCCCCAACCACCCTTTCATGCCGGACAACCCGCGCCGGAACAACCCCACGTGCTTATTTGTTTTCTCCATCGACCCGGACAATTTGTTCGTGCGTGTGTCCATTTCGGACACGGCGGTCGAAGTGGACATGGCGGCCGCTTTGAATTCGCGTGCGCCGCGCAATTCCATGATCACGATGACGTATTCGGCCATCACCCGCCTCCGTGAACGCGGTTGAATTCTTCGATGGCGTGGTTGGTCACCATTTCGAACAACACCCGGTACGCGGGGTCGTTACCAGTGAACAACGGCGCGGGGTCCAACGTCACCCCGACAATCCCCGCACGGGCGGCGAGACGGACAAAGGGCCGACATCGGGGTCCTCGGACGCCTCCACCGCCACGTCCTCATCGATCGCGTAGTCACGATCGACCGTCCAATCCATCAACCGGTTGTATTGGTAGATCAACGCCGCTTCGCCGGTCAAATACAACGCATAGATGATTTCGCGGGCGGTTTCGGCGTGGGTGATCCCCAACGCTTCCGCCAACGATTTGTCGAACCGCACGACCGGTGTGCCTTCCGGGTATTCCAACGGTTGGATGGGGTCGTCGCCGCCGGGTCGGTAAAAAAATCCCACCACCGCGTGTGCCAACGCATCCGCGGCCACGGCCGGGGTCGCGTCGGTGCCGCCCCGTTGCATTTGCTCCTTCATGGCCCGTTCGACCACGTCCCACGGCAACGGTCCGAACCGGGCCACCAACATGCCTTGGTAGCCGGGGACGTCCATGTCCACGTGAACACGACGGGCAACTTTCGCGCGGATTTCCCGTAGTCGGGATAGCGCGGCTTGGCTTGGCATTTCCGGTGCCTCCTTGACTGTCGGATTGGTTCGGTTACGCCACCGTCCCGTGCGTGGAGCATTCCAGTTCCAACATGGCCGCGTCGGTGGCGTTGGCGTCCATGTCCGGCGGGGTGACGCGAAGCAGGATTCCCCGGTACACCTCAGCCGAACCCGACGGCGCCCCCAAATCGTCCAACGGTTGCACGGCGATGGTCATGGACGCGCGCCCGGCCAACGACCGCAACAGTTTCGTTTTGCCGCGTAGTTCCGCGTCCCACACCCGGCGAACGATGACGTTGTCCACGCCCACCGGCCCGCCCAACGAGATGATCGGTTCCATCGCACCCAACCGTAGTTTGGTTTCCTCGGCCACGGTTTGCCCACCCGTTTGCGCAATCCACGTGCCCAATGCGCCCACACCGGTGACGGTGACCGTGATCCGGTATTGGTCAACGCGTGACATCGACTACACCGCCTGTGTGATGGGTGTTTTGACGAATTCGATCACGACCTCCTCCGCGTGCGGTGACATGCGCACCGCGGCCACGGCGTGCAATTCTCCGTTGGCGATCGTCATCGGCGTGTTAACCGACGGTCCCGCGTCCACCCGGAATGCTTCCGCCACGGAGGAACCGTACAACGCCCCGGCCAAATAAAAATCGGTCAACATCCCGGCGATGCCCGACGCGAATTCCCCCGCCTTCAACCCTTGACCGTCGATTTGGTCGAACACGTACGACTCTCCGACCACCTGCCCGTGCGCTGTCAACGCCATGCGTAGGCGTGCCCAATTGAATTGCACCCAATTGGGGTTGGTAGACACGGCCCGGTAACCGTACGTTTCCGGTGACCCGTACACCATTTTCCCGGTGTTGACGCCCGCTTGGATCAAATCCCACCGGTCGGCATCGGTGAAATCGAACGTGAACCCGATCACGTACGCGAACGGCCAATCCATCCCCGCCGCGGCGATGTTCACGTTCGGGTCGGAAATACGGTCGCGGCGCGCCTCCAACCCGGCCTGCGCCGCCGAATACGGCACGGTGCGCACCGTGTTGGGCACGACGCCGGGCACGGTCACCCACGGGGCGAAAATGGCCGCGTAGTCCGTGTTCCCAGCCGCGCGCGCGGTGGTGCCCACGTTTTTGATCGACCCGTAATCGGTCGTCAACGGGACGTCCAACAACGCCACCCGGTTGTGATCGGCCGCGTGTTGCGTCAATGCCGATTGCACGGCCGCGTCCGATCGTCCCGGCGCCAACACTTGGCCCGGTCCCAACCCGTTTTGGAACACGGCCAACGCCGTGGCCCAATCCGCATCCACGATTCCACCGCGATCGTCGTCGCCGCCTTCTAGGGTGGCGCCCGTCACCGGCGCCGGGTCCTCCGCGGTGGGGTCGGCATCGGTCAAAATCACGTTTTGCCATCCGGTGTACGCGATCAAATCGGCTTTGGTCGCACCCCCGTGGGTGTCAACCACGTTCCCGTCCGCGTCCGACACGGTCACCGTGATCACGCCCGCGGCAACGGCCACGTCCACGGTGTAGTCGTTCGCCCACGGCCCTTCGGCATTGGCGGTCACGGTCACGGTGGGTTTTTTGGGCGACCCGCCCGTTTCCAAATCCACCGTCGCGGACGTCGCCGCCGCCGACCCGACGCGGGACACCCACGCCGATCCGCCGCCTTCCCGGAAAAACACGTCCAACGAATCCCACAAATAGCTATACGACTGCCGCGATCCCAACAACCGGTCAACGTCGGCCATCGATTGCACATGTACGGCCGACCCGACCGCGCCGCGTTCGGATTCGCCCACCATGAACGCGGTGCCCGTTTGGATCGGTGGACCCGAAGACGGGGGCGATTCACGGTTGATGATCGTTACGCCGGGACGTGGCATCGGTTCACCTTCTTAGGTCACAACGTTGATCGCCGTCGTTGTTGGACACGGTGCAACCGTTCGTTTTCCTCTATCAGTTGGTCGCGGACGTATTCGCGCGCGTACGCCCGCGACGCCGCCACTTCGTCGTGGATGACCACCGCGCCCACGGTTTGCACCAACCGGTCCTCCAATTCGAACCAATGGTCAGCGTGTGCTGAACCGTATTCGCGCCGCCACCGATAACGGAGTTGTTGGGCGAACAAAATGCCGTCCAACCCCACCTTGCGCCCTTCGCCTTTGTGCCACACGTGCCCGTGCCCGCAGTCGTACACCGGCGCCACCGCCCGCAACCCGGTGTCGTCCCCGAACGCGTCCACGACCACCATCACGTGTTCGGCGCCGGTCAACCGACCCGTATGTCCACATTCGCGGCACCGTTCGCGGTCGGCACACGACCACAACAATTGGTCCGCGCACCGTTCCAATTCGGCGTTATCCACCGGTCCCGTTGATGTTGGCGATCACATTTTCGTACACGACATCGACCGTCCGCACCACCGGCATGTCCGGCCACGGTGCATACGGGTCGTCGGGCGGCAAATCTGCCTGTGTGGGACCCGCGCCGGGGGTTACCAACCCTTCTACCCGCGTGCGGAAATGGACGACGCAGGCAGCGCGTGAACGATTCCGGGCCGTGTCCGGGTTCCCGTAGATTTCCTCACCCGACCACACCGTGCCGCGCGTGAACCCGTCGATGGTGGGACGTTGCACCATCACGCCCCGAATGGCGGCGGCGTAGTACCCGGCCAACGCCCGCGCTGACACCTCGTCCACGGAATGGACCCCGGCCACGACCGACAATTGGAACCACGACGCGTACGAAATCGCGTCCGGGTTGGTCATGTCGTTGATCCGTTCCGGGTCGCCGTCGGTGCCCGGCGACACCACCAAAATCGCCGGGGATTGCTCTTCGGGCAACACATCCTGCTGGGACGCGGATTGGTACGACCGCGGCAATTCGATGAACCGGGCGTCCAACCCCATTTGCCGTTCCACTTCCGCCACGTACGCGGGCAACCACGCGCGTAGTTGATCAACCGCCGCCGTTTCCAATTGCGGCACGGCCACCAACGGGGCGAACATGGTCATTTCAAATCCCCGCGTAGGAATTCGTCCAAAATCGCCCGGATGCGGATGCGGTCGGACGGGCGGATGTCCATCAATTGCCGCCGCGGTTGGTGTTTCGTCCCCAACGCGAAATGCCCGTACCACACACCCGACGCCACCTGCAATTTGGAATTGGACACACGCACCACCGGGTGAGTGGTCAACGATCGTTTCAACGCCCCGGTGTCATCCAACACCGGGTGGTCCCCGGCGATGCGGGTGGTGATGTCGGACAACGGCGCCCACGGGGATTTGGCGAACAACGCCCGTTCCGATTCGGCCACCACTTTGGTCACTTGCCGCAACGCCGGTGACGCTTCGATGGCCCGTTCCCCCATCCCTTCTAGTTTGCGCGCGGTTTCGGTGGCGCCATGCACCCGCACGTCCATCCATTTGGCCACTAGACGGCCACCCGGCGCGGGCGCAACCGCCCCAACGCCGTTTCGTACGACAACCGCAACGTTTGGTACGCCAGTTGGCCTTCCCCGCCCAACGACTCCTCGGGGAAGAAGGACAATTCGATCAACATGGCCGCGCGATACCCGACGCACGTTTTGGCGGCGGCGACGTGATCGGTCCACCGCGACACGTGTGCGTCGTAATCGACCGTGTCCGCCGCCAACGCCGTCCCGTCATAATCGGTGGCGTATTTGGGATCGTCCGGGTTCGGTGCCACCGGCGGCGGGTCCATCAACAACGTGATTTCCCGCGCCGCGGCATCGATCAACTGCTGCGTTTCGGTGTCGGTGGGCCGTGTGTCCGGGCCGAACGACCCTAGCTGACCGCCGCCTTTGGTGAACGTGCGTGCGTGCAACAACGCCGCCACGTCCTCCAACGTCGGTGACCAATCAACGGGGTTGGCCGGGGCGGGCATGACGGGCGGGCGGGCCGGGGAACACTGCGACAAACCCGGCCCGCCCGGTCACATGGTTACCTACCCGCCCCCGCCGCCGCGGGCGTTGATGGGCGTGGCTTTGCCTTTGCCGACCGATTTGACGTTGGTCGTTTTGTCCTTGGCGATCTCCTGCCACCGTTCGGCGTCGTCGTCGTCCAATTGCAGGATCGTTTCGGTGCCGTCGTCGTACGTGATTTTGTAATCGTCCAACGCGGTTCCCTCCTTCTACGTTGCCGACGTGATGGCGGCGAATCCCTGTGGGCGCCACACCGCCAACGCCAACCGTTCCTCAGCGCGGAACATCAATTTGTTCTCTGCGAAGAACGTGCTGTGCTGGTCGGAAATGGACATGTCGATCCCCGACCGGCGGATGACCATCGACGCCGATTGGAACGCACCCACCAACGCCACTTTGTTGGCCGCGACCTGTGCGGGCATGTTCGTGTTCAACACCACCCGCAATCCCCACAACCGGAACCCGCCGGATGCATCACCGGACACGTACCCGACCGAACCCGGCCCACCCAACAAATAGTTGCGGTTCCCGTCTTTGGCCAACGCCGCCAATTCCCACGTGGACGGGCGCATGACCACGGTGTCCGGTTCCAAATAGGAATCCCGTACCCGCATGGCGGCGTGGAACACCGATTCCACCAACGCCTGATCCGGATTGGTGCCGCCGATCGAATACGACGTCGCCGTGTTGATCCCCGACCGGTTCATGATGCCGCGCAATTCGGGGGCGGTGCCCGACCCCAACAACAACTGTCGGTCCTCCTCCATTTGCACGAACAAAATCAACCGGGCGTTTAGGTACGCGCGCAAAAACGTTTCGTCCTCCAACGCCTCATCGGTGATCGGCAACAACACCGCGATTTTGCGCACCGGTTCGTCCACGGACGCGAACGACAACGCGGCTTCCGGTTTGCTGCCGCCTTCGGCCACCGACGCCGCGCCGGTGGAGGTGATCGTCTCCGTGACGTAGCGGATGGTGTTGGACGTGGTCGTCCCCTGTGCCATCAACGGACCGATGTTCGACGGCTGGTACAGCGTTTGGATGGGGGTGGGCATGAACTGTGGCTGCGACGGGAACGCGGTCGTTTGGAACAACGCCGCTTCGATCACCGGCGTTTCACCGATGCCGCGATAGCCCGGCATCAACGAATCCAACGGCAACCGCGCCACGACGTCCTTTGATTCCCGTTCCCGAAACGCTTTCCACGCGCTCGACGCCAACCACAACGCGCCCAAATCGGACGGTCCCGCGGTGCGAGCGGTGCCGTTCGATCCGTACCCCGGCACCGGGCCGGGTTCGTCCATGAACTGCTGCAACCGTTCGAACTGGCCGTCGGCGTGCGCCTGCTCCTGCAATTCGTCGCGCCGTTCCGCCAACGCGTTCAAATCGGCCATTTTCTCCCGTACGGTTTCGGCGTCGGCGCCATCCATGCCGACCAACGTTCCGCCGTGTTTTTCCCGTAGCGACTGCACCTCATCGCGGGCGGCGTCTATGGCGTCGTCAAGTTGCCGAGCGTTTAGGGATCGAAGGTCGTCCTCCGAAATCATCATCCCTCCTTTTGTGACTAGCCGAATCGGTCGAAATCGTGTTCGTCCAATTCGTCCAACGGTGCCACCCCCGATGGGGACGGCGTGGTGCGCGCGATCATGTCGGTCAACCGTTCGTGTAATGCAACCAACGTGTCGCGTTTGGCCGTTGTCAAACGGCCTCCCTCCCGGTATTCGGCAAGCGAATCGGCGCGGGCAAGGACGGCGTCCACCGCGGCAAGCGCATCGTGGGCCTCCTCAACGAACGTACGACCTTTCAGTTCGGGTGGTTCCCGGTCCCCGTCGCGTAGGTGTCGCGCGACGTGGGCGTATACGCCGCGGCGGTCACCGTCGGGGATGTTCGCCCCACCGCGCCCGCCGTTCAACACGGCGATCACCGACGAACACGCGGTCATGTTGGCCGCAGCGCCGGGGCGCGAATGGTGCGGAAATTTGTACGACGATTTGGCGTCCGGGTCGCCGGACGAATCCACCCACGCGTGGATAGCACGCAACGACGCCGCTTCCGACGGGCAATTGCGGGTGGCGGCGGCGGCATCCCACGCCGTATCGGTGGTGGGCGTGGAATGGGACGCGATCGGACCCGCATCGACTTCCGCGCCCACGGCGGTGTGATCGGTCCACCGCGATACTGCCGACGGCGGGTTGGTGTCATTGGAGGAGGATGTGAACGAGGAGGATGTGAACCACACGCCGGGCGCAACCGCCAACGTCGGTTCCGCGGTCAACGCCCGCGCCAACGTCGCCTCCAACGGGGCGATGTCGTCCACCATCCCCAACGCGTGTCCCATCGACGCGGTCACCAACCGCCCCTCCCCGTACCCGTTCACGACCTCGTCGGCGCGCACCCCCCGGCCCGCGGCCACGTCGTTCACGAACCGGTCGTACGTTTCGTCCACCAATTCCTGTATGTGGTCGCGTGCATCGTCGGACAACGGTTCGAACGGGTTGCCTTCGGTTTTGAACCGCCCCTGTGAAATCAACGTGGTTTTGACCCCCACGTCTTCGCGTAGTTTGGACAAATCCTCGTGGGCGGCGAACACGCCGATCGATCCCACCGACCCCGACGGGGTGGCGACGATTTCGTCCGCTTGTGCCGCCAACCAATACGCGGCCGAACCCGCCAACGTGTTCACCTGCGCGGTGATGCGTTTGTCCGCACGTGCGGCACGGATTTCCGCCGCCAGTTCATGCACCATCTCGACGCGGCCACCGGGCGAATCGACGTCGATGACGATGTGGTTGACGTCCGGGTCGGCCATCGCCGCCCGTAGGGAATCGCGGAACGATTCCACCGACATGCCGCCGGACACGTCCGAAAACAACGACGCCCGCGGCATGATCACCCCGTGCAACGGCAACAACGCCACCCCGCCCGCCGTTTCCGGGTCGGATGGTTCGCGGCGCGTGCCGATGCGGGCGTTGATTTCGTCCGGAGTCATTTCCCCGCCCGCGGCGCGGATCGCCACCGTGTCGATGATCGTCGCCAACGTGGAGGGGACCAACGCCCATGGCGCCTCCGCTATCCACCGGACGATGTGACGGTACATCACGGTCACCTTCTTAGGTCACATCACGGTTGAGCCAACCGGTGCCGTTCGATTTCCGCCACCACTTCGCGGGCGATCGCGGGCGCGTCGGCGCCACCGTTGGCGGGCGGCGCGTTTTGCGTGCCGGTGGGCACCGACCCGTTGCCGAACACGGACGATCGCATCACATTGACGTTCGCTTGACGCAAAAACACCTCGTCGCGGGTGGGGTCAACGGGCAATCCCGCCGCCTTGCGCGCTTCCGACACCATTTCCCACCCGCCGTTGACGCCGATGTTGTGCCGTTGCACCATCCGGTACACGTCCTCCTGCAACACCTTGACTTTGGATAGGTCGAACCCGAACCGCCACAAAAATGGATCGGTTTCCCATTCGGGCAACAATTGCCACCGCACGTCTTCGGCCAAAATGCGTTGGTTGGGGATCACCCCGGCTTCGTACGCCGCCTGTCGCGCCTCAGAGAAGTTGGTGAACGTCGATCGTTGCAACCCAGCACCCAACCCGGCCACGATCGCGGGCACGCCCAACACCGCCGTCACGCGTTCCTCGGGAACGCGGCGCAAATCGGTCAACGCCATTTCGGTGGGGTTGAAACCAAATTGTTCGACGTTGGTTTTGGACGTCATCACCAACGGTTCGCCGCGTAGGTCACCGGCAAATTTTTCGGTGAGGTACTGCTTGGTGGCGATCGCGTCCTCCTCGGAGATGGGTTGCGCCGAATCGGGCGACACCATCACGCCGGGGACGCCCATGTTGCGCAACAACGCGGCGGTGAAATTGGCCGCTTCGTCGTCGGAGAACACTTCGCGTAGCACCGACCGCAACGGGGTCAACCCTTTGCGCGGGTTTTCCGGGTCCAACCCGTAGCGGAAATGGACGATGTCGGCGCGCTCGATCCAAAACGGCGAACCGTCCACGTAGTAGTCATATCCCGATATGTACGTTTGCCACATGGCCGTGGGATCGGCCGGTGAGGGCGGCACCGGCGGTTCCCACGTAGGGCGGATGCGTGGCGTGACCGCCCACGACGGCAACCACCACAATTCCACCGGCGCACCGCCCGACCGCGGGCGGTTTTTGTACCAATACGCGTCCCCGTTCACCAACCAATCCACCAACGTGGCCATCCAAATGGTGATCCCGGAATGGAACCCGTTGGGACGTTCCAACAACCGCAACATTTTGTGGTCGTACACGGGTTGTTCTTCACCGGTGTCGTCGCGTTGGTACAACGCCGGAGGCGCCTCGGGGAAGGTGCGCGCCATCCACAACAACGGCGCCATGACCGTGGACGACCCGGTGCCGTCCCCGACCGCGGCCACGTAGTCGTACGACGACCCGTGGTAGCCGCGGAACCCGTACTGCTCCATCGGGAACAACATTTGGGTCATGCGCCGCATCCCGTTCATGGCCGCGGTGAACGGTTGTCCGATCCACGTGAACCATTTGGTCAAACTCAAAATGCCCTCCACGACATGCGCGGTGCCGACAACCGCAATTCGGCGTACGCGGTCGAAACCACCATCGCCGCCGCCACCAACGCGTCGATCACCCGTTGTTCGTTCAACGCCGCCGCCCGCGAATGATCGCGGCGGGCGAACACCGGTTCACCCCGCGGCAAAATGCGCGCCACCGCGTTCATGGCGTGGCGGCGCAAATCCGCATCGCCGGTGTGCCGTAGTTGCCCGCCGCGTAGCAGTTCCATGAACCGCGCATACGCCACCGCTTGCAACGTCAACGCCTGTCCGTGTTCCACGATCCGGCACCCGAATTCGATTTCGGCCCATTCCGCCACGTCACGGGCATCGTGCAAATCCATCACCAACGTGTCGATCGTGTTGCGTTCGAACACAACCGACAACGCCCGTTTGACCTCGTCCAACGACAACGATTCGCCCACTTTGCGCGGCGGGGTCAACACGGTGGCGTCACCCAACACCCACGGATCGTCCGGCCGAATCCACAACGGCACGATGGCGGTGGTGTCGTATCGCCACCCGCAATCCAACCCCACCCACACCGGTTCGCCCGCGGGGATGTGTTCCCCGCCCGCGTCGGCCCATTCCACTTCCGAAATCGCCGCCGACGTCGCCCGCGTGGGTTGGTTGCACACGAACCGGCGCCAATGCCCGTCCGACACCGACCGCGCCATTTTTCGTTTCAACCGCGTTTTGGTCATGCCCCGAAACGGGTTGGCCGCGGCCACCACCTCCAAATCGTTGGTGTCGCCGTTGTCGGGCACGGCCCATTCGTGCATCACGTACCCGGCACCTTCGAACCGGGCGAACGATCCCCGCCGTTCCACCCGCGTCGCGTCGGTGCGGCGCCGTTCCCGTAGCGTTTCGAACTCCGATCCGGGTTCACCGGCCACCGAAATGACCACCAATTGGGCGTCGCGTTTATCCAATTTGCCCGCCCACGTTTCGAATAGCTCCAAATTTTTGTGCCGGTGCAACTCATCCAACACCGACAACGTGGGGATGACGCCGTCGCCGGTGTTGGCATCAGCCGCGAACACTTGCATCATGGCGTCGTTGTCGAAGTTCAACACCCGACGCACCCCGCCGTGGCACACGAGGTGCCCACCCGCGTCACGGTCCAACGACGATCGTCGCACCAAACCCGATGCTTGGCGCCACAACGTCATGGCCTGATCACGGCTCGATGCCGCGACGGGGACGTATCCCTCACCGACGTTTTCGATGTGGTACAGGCACAACGCGGCCGTCCACGTCGTTTTCCCATTCTGCTCGGGAACGATGAACCACACCTCCTGGAACCGTGGGCGCCCATGACGATCGCGGGCGAACACGTCGCGAGACACGCGCGATTGGAACGGTTGCAACACGAACGGTCGGCCGTTGTCCAACGTCAGTTGCGAGCAGTACGCGCGGAATTCGCGTAGCGAACAACCGGGTGCGACCGTTCGGACGGGCACGAACTAGTCGGCGGGTTCGTCCTCGCCGTCGCCCGTGTCGTCGGTGGGCGGCGTTTCGGGTTCGGTCGTCGGTGTTTCGCGTGGTGATGTCATGGCGTCTCCTTCGCCCGCGGTCGTCGGCCCGCGGTCGGCCGGGTCCATACACCTTTGCTGTTCGCGGATGACGGTTTTGGGGTCACGCGCTCACACCTCGAAGCGATTTTTTCG
>Ga0126379_10000105_pt1 | contig 39421 bp, 37 predicted proteins | sample PanSoiMetPlot_24_FD_92640 | JGI IMG/M metagenome (GOLD analysis project Ga0126379, IMG submission 92640) | Tropical forest soil microbial communities from Panama - MetaG Plot_24 | ecosystem: Environmental > Terrestrial > Soil > Tropical forest > Bulk soil | place: Panama | collected 2016-02-17
CAGATTGCGCGAACCATCGCTACTTCCCCGCTGGTAAAAACCGCCTTTGCGGGGGGCGATCCCAATTGGGGCCGCATCTTTGCGGCGGCGGGGCGCGCTGGCGTGAAGTTCGATCCCGGACGCGTCGATATCCACATGGCGGGCATTCCTGTTCTGCGCCGCGGCCAACCGCTTGATTTCAATGAGCGCCAAGCAAGCAACCGCCTGCTGGAGCGCCAAGTGATGCTGGTCGTGAACCTGCACGCTGGCCGCGCGTCTGCCCGCTACTGGACTTGCGATTTCACCGCCGAATACGTGCGCATCAACGCTTCATATCGCACTTAACCGCGATACTTTTTTGCAGGCAACAAAATGTCATCCTGAGCGCAGCGAAGGATCTCACCAATAGCCGCCCTGCATTCAACTGTGAGTTGCTTGTGCGTGGCATTACTCGTGCGCAAGGTCTTCGCGGAAGAACCGCAGAGCGTTGCCGCCCATCACCGTCCGGATTTCTGCGCCGCTGAACCCTTCCTGAAGAAGCGCTCCCCTCAATTCAGAGAGATGCGCCGCGTCGAACGGCACCGTAACGCTGCCGTCGAAATCGCATCCCCGTCCCAGTTGCGCGATCCCCACCGCCTGCGCCGCGTATCGGATGGCACGCGCGATGGCTAGGGCGTCCCTTCCGCGCACTGCCGTGGGCCAAAAACACCAACAGCAACGCTGCGACCAGCACTGAATTTTTCCATTGCGGATGCGCGACCTGGTTCTACTCTGCGCCACATTATTCCCATTTCCAGTTGGCAAATTGCTCGCGTAGCGCGATCTTCTTGAATTTTCCTACGCTTGTGCGCGGAATCGATTCCACATACACGAATGCGTCTGGCAATTGCCAACACGCAAAATCCTTGTGCGCCAGATATTCTCGCAATTCCTCGTCCGTCACCTTCGCTCCATCTTTCAATACCACCGCAGCCAGCGGACGCTCCTGCCATCTGGGATGCGGCACGCCCACCACACAGGCTTCCTTCACCGCGGGATGGCCCATCAATGTGTTTTCCAGATCCACAGAACTGATCCACTCACCGCCGGATTTCACCAGATCTTTTGCGCGGTCCACCACCTTCATGATTCCGTCCGGATCAATCGTGCCCACGTCCCCGGTGCGAAACCAACCATCTTCACTCCACCGGTGCGCCTGGTCCGGCGATTTGTAGTACTGGCTGGCCACCCACGGTCCTCGTATTTCGATCTCACCTGGCGTTTCCCCATCCCAGGGCGCCTCGCCTTCCGGACGCATGGCGCGCAGATCAATCAACGGCACGGGCCAACCCTGCTTTGCGCGAATCGGATAGGTTTTCTCCAGCGGCCAGTCCAGCATGTGCGATCGCAAATGTCCGGTCGTGGCCAGCGGTGATGTTTCCGTCAGGCCCCAGAGGTGGAGAATGCAAATCCCGAACCGGTCCAGCTTGCGCATCAATTCCAGTGGTGGCGCGGTTCCACCGGACACCACCCGAACGGGTTTTGCGAACTGCCAGCGGCCCGGATATTTCTCCAGCGCCTCCAGAACGCTGATCCAGACAGTCGGAACAGCATTGGCTGTGGTCACTTTTTCCGCCACCAGAAAATCCAGAATCGCTTCCGGTTCCACATTCGGCCCCATGAACACCATCTTCGTTCCAGTCATCACCGCGGTGAAGGGCACTCCCCAGGCATTGGCGTGGAACATGGGCGCGAGCGGCATGATCGTGTCGTGATGGCTCAGAGCAAACGCGTCCACCATGGCCTCCGACATCGAATGCAACACTAACGAACGGTGCGTGTAGACGACGCCCTTCGAGAAGCCGGTGGTTCCTGACGTAAAGCACAACGCGGCGCCGTCGTTTTCATCGATTTTTGGATACTGAAAATTACCGCTGGCCTCAGCCAGGAATTCTTCGTAATTTACATAGCCCGTGGGTGTGTCGGCGAACCCAAACGGCACCACGATGACCTTCTCGAACTTCACGGCGTGGCGAAATTTCTCGTAGAGCGGCAACAACACGTCATCGATGATCAGGAAGCGGTCTTCCGCATGATTGGCGATGTTGGCAATTTCATGAGGATGTAATCGGAGATTCAGCGTGTGCAGGATCCCTCCGGCACACGGCACGCCGAAGAACGCTTCCAGGTGCCCGATGTGATTCCACATCATCGATGCCACGCGGTCTCCTGGCTGCATCCCGAGATTCGTCAATGCTTCCGCCAGTTGCCTCGCCCGTTTGTAAAATGCGCCAAAGTTCGAGCGCATCACGGTCCGATCTGGCTTGCGGGAAAGGATTTCTACATGCGGAAAGAGCTTCCCGGCGCGTTCCAGAAAAGCGGTCAGAACCAGCGGATACTCCATCATTGTGCCGTGCATCGAGACCTCGAGGTAAACCTGGGTCGCGGCGGATACTATCACCAATGCCAGCGGGAAAGGAGCTATTCCCGGCTTTCGGCGGGGGTGGGTACTTGAGATGGACTGGTACCGGGCATATCCTTTCTCCGGTATTTATTTGGTTGCAAATCTGGACATTTTTCGAGACCATCACCGGGACCACCGAACAGCACTCCCCGCGCTGCGGCATGTCCTCCGGTCTGCCTCGTTGCCGGGAAAGGTCTCTTCGGTGCGCTCCGCAACTCGAGGTTAGGTTCCGGGCAGAAGGAGTCCGCAAGTGAAGAAGCTTTACGTCGGCAATCTTCCGTTCAACGCATCGGAAGAGCAGCTGCAGGAATGGTTCGGGCAAGTTGGTGTGAATCCCTCGGCGATCAGTCTAATTCGCGACCGTTTTACAGGACAATCCCGCGGTTTCGCCTTCATCGAGATTTCCAACGATGAAGAAGCGGACCGCGCGATTACTTCCCTGAACGGCCAGAACTTCGGGGGCCGGAACCTGGTAGTGAACGAAGCACGGCCGCAAACCGAACGTTCTGGTGGCGGCGGTGGCCGTGGCGCTGGTGGAGGTGGCGGTTACGGCGGTGGTCGTGGCGGTGACCGCGGAGGCCGTGGCGGTGGCGGCCGCGGTGGAGATCGCGGAGACCGCGGCGATCGCGGGAACCGCTGGTAGCCTTCTCGTTTCCCCCGTTTCGCTCCACTTCTATTAACCAGAATAGTATTACGCTTGGGGTTCGCTTTCCGCCCGGTGGCCTCCCCGGAAATGCTGTCGCGCGTCCTTTCGCCCACCCCCTTTGGCCTCTCCGACACTCCATGGGTTTATTCACAGGCCACTCTAATTTGCTCTAGCCTTTCCTTTTCCTTGGATGTACCATCCGGCGCTATTGAGTCTGCGGCCTCCGTGTCGCGGTCCTACCGCTCGAGTCTCCGCGTTTTGTATTGCTCTTCGGTCCGGGTCTTGTGCGACCGAAACATTGCGCGGGGTAACGTGTTTGATACACCAGGCCAAGTTTTTTCTTCGCTCCCTACGGCTTGAAGTGTATTCAAGGGACTACTTGGGCTGTATTCGTAGCTCGGTAAGACCTGATGCGATCCGTTGCAGGCACAGAACTTTACCACGGAGCGGCGCATCAAACGAATGGAACAACAAAGAGCGCTCGTGCGATGAACAATTGGCAAAAACGCGACTGGAAACAGTTTTACGAGCTGGCACGGCGGCCTTGGCAGCGCCACCGCCCGCCGCGGCCCGTTTATCCAGCAGGCATGAATCGTGTCGCTCCCGCTGCGGGCTACAGTTTGTCCGAACTTGATGATGCCGGAGTCGATCTCGACCAAGCCGAGCAACTCGGTCTTCCCGTGGACGCCGGGCGCATCGGCGCGTACGGCCCAAACGTAACCACTCTGCGCGACTTTATTCGTTCCTCGCGTCAGCCGCTGTAAATTTGCCTCCACCTTCTATTTGTGCTTCGCGTAAGTCGTCAAGGGTTTCCTCGACAGCGTGAGGCTCTGAAGTTTTGCCTGCGCGATCTTCAACTGCTGTTCAAGCGCAAACTGACTTGATTGTAATTCTTGCCCTTGAGCTTGCAGTTCTTCTTTACGATCTCGGATATTGGGCAACTTGTCTCTGTATTGTTTGCGTTGTTGCTCGTTCTGGACTCGATCCTTGTTCTCTTCGAACCTCTTGAGCTCGTCACCATTGCATTTTCGTTCCATTTGAGTCTGTGCGACCGCCGAGAACGGCAATCAATTACCGACATCAGCAGACGAAAAAGCGGAACAATGGGAATGATGGCTCGCACGATCGAGCAGTGGGAAATGTCAGGAAAAACAGGGCGTATTCCAATTTTCTACCGCGCAGGAGATAAATTCTGATAAAGTACCCCCCCTAGTTAGAGTTATGCCCTACACCGCCCACGGAGCGCTTTATCGCAGTCCGTTCTATCTGCGGGGTTTCCGATTTGTCTTAGCGCTTCATGTTTTCGATTGAACGTCAGGAATTTTGATTTGATCGTCCGCACTCTTTTTTCGTCCCCGCTCACCCTCGGCGCGCTGGAGGGCGCTCATGGAAAGCAGCCACAATGACGCCGCAGGGAACACTGGAAATTCGCGGCGGAATACTGTTGTCATGGCGTGCCTGGTGGCCACGGTATGCTACCTGGCTGCAAGATTAGCGGGTTCGTTAATCATTCGTGTTCCGCAAACGGTCTGGCCGTTTTGGCCCGGGTGTGCAGTTTTGGTCGGCATTCTGTTGGTTGTGCCGCGGAAAATGTGGCCGATTCTGCTGCCGGCAGGCTTAGCAGGTTTTGTTTTGTACGACTTGCAAGCGGGCGTGCCGATGCGCTCACTGGCGATGCTCATTCTGGCTGACACCGTTGAAGTTTTGGTTGCAGCGTGGGGTGTTAGCTATTCTCTAAATGGCCTGCCCCGTTTGAACAGTCTCGAAAACCTCGCTAGGTATTCATTTTTTACCGTGTTCCTTGCCTCCCTCATCGTATCGACGATTGGCATCCAAGGCATGAACGGGGACCGGTGGATCAGTTGGCGGATCAGCTTTCTGTCGGAGGCCTTGGCATTCCTGACCGTCCCGCCGGCGATCTTGGGTTGGGCTGGCCAGACCCGGATATGGGCACGAGCGCCTCGTAGGTATTATTTGGAAGCCCTGGCGTTGATCGTTGCTGTGACTTTCTTGAGCAGTGTGATGTTCGTGGCTCGCTGGAGGAGTTATCCGCCAGCGCTACTTTATTCTCTTGTGCCACTTCTACTGTGGTCCGCTTTGCGTTTCGGCTCCACAGGCGCGGGCGTTTCGGCAACTATCGTGGCGCTTCTTTCCGTTTGGGGTGCAGTGTATGGACGAGGTCCCTTCACTGCGGCAGACCCGACTAACAACGTGCTGTCGCTCCAACTGTTCTTGCTGTCCACTGCCGCGCCGTTCATGGTTCTGGCAGCACTGGTAGAAGAACATGAACAGGGCGAGCGGGTGCTTCGCGAAAGCCAAGAGCGCTTCCGGTTGGTGGCAAACGCAGCTCCTGTTTTGATTTGGATGTCCGGTACGGACAAACTCTGCAATTTTTTCAATCAAGGATGGCTGGATTTCACCGGCCGTTCCGTGGATCAGGAGTTAGGCGATGGCTGGGTTTCGGGTGTACATCCAGAGGACGCCGGGCGTTGCCTCGAAACCTACTCCGCCTCGTTTGACGCTCGCGCCGAGTTCGAGATGGAATACCGTCTGCGACGGTTTGATGGAGAGTACCGTTGGGTCGTGGATTATGGCGTGCCCAGGTTTGAATCCGATGGTACCTTCTGCGGCTATATAGGCTCGTGTGTCGACATTACAGACAGGAAGTTATCGGAACAATCCCTCCAAGCCTTGAGCGGGCGACTCATCCATGCGCAGGAAGAAGAACGCACCCGCATCGCCAGGGAACTCCACGACGACTTCAGTCAGCGGTTGGCCCTTCAATGTATTGATCTCGACCAGCTAAGAAGAAAACTTTCGGAGTCGGACACCCGGGAACGGGCCAGGGTCCTCGAGATGCTAAAGCGCGCCAAGGAAATGTCAGCGGACCTTCGGTCTCTCTCTCATCAACTCCATTCCAGCAAGCTGGAGCTTGTGGGTCTGGCATCCGCAGTTCATGGCCTTTGCAAGGAAATCAGCGATAAGTATGAGATTGATGTGGATTTTGACGACGCGGGGATCCCTCCCGATATTCCGAAGAATGTGGCACTGTGCCTGTTCCGAGTGACCCAGGAAGCGCTCGGCAACGTGGTCAAGCACAGTGCCGCGAAGCGCGCGCGTGTGGAACTAGGGTCGAATGAAGCGGGCGTCAGTCTTCGTATCGTGGATGAAGGCAAGGGATTTGACACCCGCAGCACCAACGCGGGAACTGGAATTGGGCTCGTGGGGATGAATGAGCGGGTTCGCCTCATTGGGGGCCGACTCTTAATAAAGTCGCAGCCTAGGCGGGGGACCGAGATTCTCGCGGAGGTGCCGCTGCGCTCCTCCGGGAGTCGGCCGCGGGCAAAAACCGTGGCAGCGGGAGGACGAGAGTCATGAAACGCCCACGTGTGCTACTGGCGGATGACCATCAGATGTTAGCAGGTGCGCTAAAACTTGTTCTTGAACCCCATTACGAGGTCGTGGCCACAGTGAGTGACGGGCGGGCACTCCTGGAAGCAGCGGCCCGATTGCAGCCTGACATCGTGGTGCTGGACATTTCCATGCCGCAGTTGAATGGGCTTGATGCTGGCCGACGGCTCAAGCACGATTGGCCTAAAATCAAGCTCATCTACCTGACGATGCACGAAGACCCCGACCTGGTGGGTGAGTCGTTTCGCGCGGGCGGTTCTGCATTTCTATTAAAAGAGGCCGCGGTGTCGGAACTTACAGAGGCGATTGAGCAGGTACTGAAAGGCGGCTCCTACGTAACCGCGAGCGCGGCGCAGGGCTTGAACCACATCTCGTTGCGCGGACCAAAGGACCGGGACCGTGTCCCGGAACCCACTCCCCGGCAGCGGGAAGTATTGCAGTTATTGGCGGAGGGGCGGTCAATGAAAGAGGTAGCCTTCGAACTGCACATCACCAGACGCACGGTTGCCTGCCACAAGTACGCCGCAATGGAACTGTTAAACCTGAAGTCCAACTCGGAGCTCGTGCAGTACGCCATACGGCATAAGATCATTGCGATTTAGCTCCAGGCATTTTCGCGCCACACTGTCCGTTTTGCCAATAGCTAGGGATCGAAAATAGCGTCATGGTGTTCCCAAGTACCGGTGCCAGGGAATGAACGGATCTTCAGATCGCAGTCTACCCTGCGCACCGACCATACCCTAAGCGCCTTGTTTGTCGTCGGAAACTGAGGGAGAACCCAGAAATCCTGTCATGGTGCGCACCCGAGTACTGGTGGCTGACGATCTCAGCTCTGTGTTGAGCGCAGTCGCTGCCTTATTGCCGGAATCTTTCGATCTCGTCGGCATGGTTTCGGACGGCCGAAGCGCCCTAGATACGACGCTAGCCCTCAAGCCCGATGTGGTTGTCTTGGACGTCTCCATGCCAGAAATGAATGGCATCGAGGTTGCCAGGGAGCTTACCAAGCAGCACAGCAAGGCAAAGATCGTTTTCCTCACCGTTCACGAAGACTCTGACATCTTGGCGACTTGCCTTGCTGCGGGAGGATTGGGCTACGTCGTGAAGTTGCTGATGGATAGTGATTTGATTCCAGCCATGAATGAAGCGCTGGCTGGTCGTATATTTGTCTCCCGTCTCTCGTACCGACAAGACACGCCTTGATGGCGGTGATGCTACAACCATGGATGTCGACGGTAACCGGGAGGAGCATTTTCACTTTTGACCCCGGCGGGTGGTCGACAGGTTGGAGGACCTGAGTATTTCGGCCACGGAGGTATTCGGCAGAACAGGTTCTGACTTACCCCCGACGCTGCCTCGCCCACGGTGGCGTAAGGACTGTTGGCGCCCAAGAAATGGACTTCACTGGACCCAGCGAGACTGCCATCAGGCGGCAATGTCGGAGCGCGGTTTGGAGTGGATGCTAAGGTCGTGTGCCGTTAGTGTTTTACGGACGACAACCAGCGTTCTAAATGATCTGCATAACTTCTGCTGGAGCGGTGTTCCGAACCGTCCGACAGCCTTACCAAGTGTTCTCGATTGTCAATGGGGCAGAGTTCGCGAATGCACCTGGCACGTACAATTCTTGACCGGTGGATACGAAGAAACTGCGCCGGATTGAGCTTTTCTTCAAGGGAATTCATCGTTTCGCGTATCAAATATGCGCGGCCGTTGCCGTGGAGTTCCGCATAATCTCCCGCCGCCGCGATCCATTCGATCTCGTCAGCAAGCACAATCCGAATCCGTGAGCCGATTCGTACCGGGAAGCGTGATACGTATTGCCTCGGGTTCGTTTGAAGCATCCGCAGCAATCGCTCGGCCATCTGACGCTTGGAATCACGGTCTCCAATCAGTCGTGCTCTTTGTAGGGCCGCGAGAAACCTGTCATCGTCCACTGGCTTAAGGAGGTAGTCCAATGCGTGAACCTCAAAAGCGCGCAAGGCATGCTGTTCATACGCGGTGAGAAAGATTATCGACGGCAGATCCTCCCTTGGGATGGCCCTGAGAACCTCAAAACCGTCCATGCCGGGCATCTGCACATCCAGGAAAACAACGTCCGGAGAAAGGGCAAGAATTTTCTGAACTGCCGAGGAGCCATCCTCACACTCTCCAACAATCTCGAAATCCCTGAACCTCTTCAGCCGGAGCACGACACCGCGCCGAGCCAGCGGTTCGTCATCGACAATCAGCGCGCGCATATGCCTCCTTCAAGCACGCGAGCCGCCCGCCGCATAGGTACTTCGATCAGGGCCTCGCAGCCGCCCGTCTCCGGCCATCGCAGCAAGAACCGGTGATCGTTTCCGTACAGCGTCTTCAGCCGCTCTTCCGTATTCGTGAGACCAACACCTCTGGCTTTTCCATTTGAACTAGAAGGCTTGCCGTTCGAACGAGCGGAGCCGGCAGAGCTCTCGGCCCCGACTCTCTGGCGCGACCCAGAATTGCTGATCGCGATCAGCAAGCGATCAGCGCTCAGATGGCTCTCTATGCGAATCGTCCCGCCTTCCAGGAGCGGTGCGATTCCGTGTCGCACGGCATTCTCCACCAACGGTTGCAGCAACATCATCGGCACAACGGCATCGAGGGTATCCGGCGAAATGAACCTCTCAACTCGCAGCCTCTTGCCGAGCCGTGTTTCCTCAATGGCAAGATATCGTTCGATGAATGCAAGCTCCTGCGATAGCGGGGTCTCCAGCAGCGCATCTTGATCCAGCGTGGTCCGCAGCAACTCGCCGATCTGCGCCAGCATACGCGTGGCCGCCGGGGCATCTCCTTCCAGCACCAGCGTGGACGCGGCATTCAGAGCATTGAACAGAAAGTGAGGATTTAACTGATAGCGCAAAGCGCTGAGTCGGGCCTCACGCGCCTCGGATTCGGCCCGCAGCAGGCGTTCCCTTTCCTGCGCGGACCGTTGCCATTGCTTGATGCTGAAATAAATACTGCACCACAGAAAAAGAACCACCGAAGACTGTATCGAGTCCGCTGCCAAGTCAGGCCAATCGAACGTATCAAATTTCAACGACACAAGTTTAGCCGCACCTGCGCCCACAGTTCCCACCAGCAGAGACCATGCTGACATCTTGAGCCCGAAAGCGAGCCATGAAGGCGAGTGGCGCAGCAGGGATCGGCATATGGGGTGCACCACAAAACTGCCCAGGAACATGAAAACCACTAAGATGCTGGTGTCGCGCAGCACGCCCGGCCGCTTTACAACATCGGGGATGCATGCCACCAGCACAACCACATAAAGGCAAACTCCTCCGATGATCTGAAGCCGCCAGAAGGAAGGGAAGCGAAGCGGATCGTCGCCTGCCATGAACGACATTCTAGCGCAGGTGCACCATGGCGCGGCCGCGTTCTGTCGCACCAAACCTGCGGTTCGTCGCATTTTGCATTCGTTCCACAGAGAACCCTGACAGTTGGGACCAATCTGGGTTAGCCTCTTTCACAAGAAGTCGAGATTTGTTTATTAAGAGGTGTTTCATGGAAGAAAGCGCAAGAATCGCATTCCCACCGACTGAGGCCGTTGCTGAATTGTCGTCGGTCCGTGCGAGGACGGTGCCCTGGTATGTGTGGTCGTCCGCTCTGGCCATAACATCGACCACCGTCGGACTCTACTGGGACATTTCCTGGCACATCGGCATCGGGCGTGACACATTCTGGAGGCCCGCCCACCTGGCCATTCAGTTCGGAGCAGTCCTCACTGGATTATGTTGCGCATACTTGATTCTGCACACTACGTTCGCTGCGGACGTTACCAGAGAACATTCAGTACAGATTTGGGGCTTCCGCGGGCCACTGGGCGCTTTCATCGCGGCCTGGGGCGGCTTTTGCATGTTGACTTCTGCACCCTTCGACAACTGGTGGCACAACTCGTTCGGATTAGACGTGATGATCCTCAGCCCGCCACACGTGGTGCTAATTCTGGGGATTTTCGTTATGGGCCTGGGCGGGCTCATCTTAACCACTAGCCAGATGAATCTGTCGATAGAAAAAAAACGCGACAAGCTCAACTGGCTGCTGCTGTCTAACGGGTCACTGCTGCTATGCCTGCTGCTCATGCTCGGCTTGGAGTACATCGGCGATCAAACCCTGATGCACAGCGCGATCTACTATCGTGTGCTCGGCATGATTGTGCCGGTAGTTCTGGTTGGGATTGGCCGCGCTTCGGGAGGTCGTTGGGCGATCACCACGCTGGCGGCGATGTACACGGTCTTATGGCTTGCCGGGAATTGGATCTTGCCCTTGTTTCCGGCGCAGGCAAAGCTGGGTCCCGTGTTTACCCCCATCACGCACATGGTCCCGCTTGGTTTTCCTGTACTAGTGCTGCCCGGTGCGATTGTCCTTGATTTAATTCTCGGGCGATTTGCCACAGGAAGTGACACGAGGAAGGCAATGATCGCGGGTGCCGGATTCATGGCCACGACTCTGGCCGTGAGTTGGCCGTTCGCGTATTTCATGATGTCTCCCTACGCGCGCAACTGGGTTTTCACCATGAACGAATTTAGCTATGACACTCCACCTTCGCAATATCACCTGGCGTGGACGCTACGAGCTTACGAGCACACGCGGGTGGAATTCTGGCTGGGTATGTTCATCGCGCTGGCGACGACGATACTCTCCACGCGCATCGGCATGTTGTGGGGCGATTGGATGCGCAGTATTCGCCGTTAGCGATGGTGTCGCACGGGGTATTGTTTCGATCAGGGAGGTTTGTATGCGCGCCTGCAGACTGGCCGGTTTGCTGTTGATGTTAGGTCCCTTCGCCCTTGCTCACGTTGGCAGCCCCAACGTGTATTTTGAGGGTGCTGCCGGCCCTTATAAACTATTGGTGACGGTAAATCCGCCGGCGATGGTGCCCGGAATCGCGCAGCTGGAGGTTCGTGTCACGTCCGGTACCGTCAACAGTATCAGCGTTTCTCCCGTCTACGTGAACGGCAAGGATCAAGGTCTTCCGCCGACAGCGGATTCTCTGCAACCTTCCGCCGCTGATCCGCAATGGTTCACCGGCAAGGTTTGGATGATGGAATCAGGTTCGTGGGAAGTACGCGTCGAGGTCACCGGAACTCAAGGGACAGGAAAGCTCGCGGTTCCAGTTCCCGTGTTTGCGCGCCACACCATGCCGATGCAAAAAACACTTGGCGCGCTGCTCTTCGGACTCCTGCTGTTTCTCTCGATCGGCATCGTGTCGATCGCTGGAGCAGCAGCGCGCGAAGGCGGACTGGCAGCCGCAGAGATTCCCTCACCGCGCAATCGACGGATTGGACATATCGCCATGGCGGTAGCCACCGTGCTCGTCGTCACCATATTGGCATTTGGAAATTGGTGGTGGAACGCCCAGGCCGACGATTTGAAACATCGGGTACTTTACAGCACACCGCCGCTGCGTGTGTCCTTCAATCGGGCGGACTCCAGCACTCCTAGGACGGACCACCTCAGGCTGCTGATCGACGAAGATTTCTGGCACAAGACTCGCAAGGATCAATGGTCGATGAGCTTGATTCCAGATCACGGACACCTGATGCATGTATTTCTACTGCGTGTTCCGGCGATGGACCGCTTCTATCATCTTCACCCCGGGCAGGCGAGTGATGAGTCTTTCGCTGTAAGATTGCCCGCCATGCCAGCCGGCAAATATAAGATTTTTGCCGACATCGTTCGCGGCACGGGATTCCCCGAGACTCTGGTCAGTGAAATCGACTTGCCGGATGTGAAGGGCGAACCATCCTCCGGTGACGACTCCGGTGTGACCGCTTCACCGTTTGAATCGTCCAGCGCGCCGGTGAATGTCGCGCAACTCTCCGATGGCGGTCGAATGGTTTGGGAACAAAACACAAGAGAGCTGAAAGCTAGGCAGGTTTCGTGGTTTCGCTTTCGCGTTGAAAACGCCGGGCATCAGCCGGCGAATGATCTTGAACCTTACATGGGGATGGCGGGTCATGCAGAGTTCGTGCGTTCGGATCTGTCCGTGTTTGCGCATGTTCATCCAGCCGGATCGGTGCCGATGGCTTCACTGATGATCGTGCAACGAGACTTCGGAGTACCCATGGACCATATCTCCATGCACGCAGTTCCCGCTGAAGTTTCCTTCCCTTATGGATTTCCTCAACCCGGCGAGTATCGGCTGTTTGTCCAGGTCAAGCGATGCGGCCACGTTGAGACCGGCGTGTTCGACGCACACGTGGGAAACTAACTGTGAGCGGCCTGAGACAGAGGTAACGACGGTAGGGACTCGAACCCCAGACAACTTACCAGGCTGTTGGGGACTGCCAAGTACTTGAGCCGTAGATCCGCTTTTTGAAACTCTCCTGCTGTGCTGGGCAATAATTCCGTTCCGTTTTAAAGTCTGACCGAAGCTGTTTGCGATAGACTCTCTCGACAGAGACGCGAGACAGGATGGCGCAAGCCGTAATTTCTCAACATTGCTGCTAGCCGCTTGAAATGCTCCGCATTCCCCGCGGCGACTGGCAGGCGAAGACGTGTCTGGGAGTGAGCGTGCACAATTAGGATCACCAACGATGAATTCAATGGAGATATCTCCGGAACAGTTCCGCCGCCTTTCTGAACGTGTGATAGAGATAGCCGCCGATTACCTGGAAGGCATGGATGCCCGAGCGATCACTGCGGATGGAGACGGCGTAGAGGTGGAGCGCGTGTTTCGCACCGCACTGCCCGAAACAGCATTGCCCGAGGAGGCCATCCGTGGCTTGGTTGATGTTGCACGGTACTCACGGGCGCAGAACGGGCGTTTCTTTGGCTACGTGCTTGGTTCGGGAGAGCCAGCGGCAGCGGTCGTCGATTTGCTATGTAGCGTGCTGAACCAAAATGTTACGGCTTGGCGATCTTCCCCTGCCGCTGTGACAGTTGAGCGGACTGTGGTGGACTGGCTGGCGCAAGCAGTCGGCTGCCAGAGCTTCCAGGGAATTCTGACCGGTGGAGGCTCTGCTGCAAACCTAATGGGCTTGGCGATGGCAAGAGAGGCCACGGCTCCGGCCAACGAATGTGGTCTTCGAGAAGGCGTTGCCGCGGCAGTGTATGCCTCGACCGAAGCACATATGTCCATCCCTAAAGCGATCGCCCTGCTGGGAATCGGCCGACAGAACTTGCGGTTGATCTCAGTGGATGACTCCTTTCGCATGCTGCCGGAACAGCTGGAACAAGCAATACTGCGAGACAGAGCACTCGGCATCACACCAGTGGCGGTGGTCGCGACGGCGGGTACCGTCAATACCGGTGCAATTGATCCGCTTCCCCAGCTTGCCGAGATCGCTTCCAAATATGGAGCATGGTTCCATGTTGACGGGGCCTACGGCGCCTTCGGGGCCATTGCCGCGCACGATAAGTTTCAGGGCTTGGAGTTGGCTGACTCAATTTCTCTCGATCCCCACAAATGGCTGTACCAACCGCTCGATTGCGGCTGTCTTCTATACCGGAACGCTGCAGCCGCGCAGCGGGCGTTCGCACACAGCGGCGAATACGCGCGCGTACTCACCGATGATCCCGTAGAAGGTTTCGCCTTCTTCGAACAATCCATGGAGCTGTCCCGCAGATTCCGTGCACTGAAACTCTGGTTTTCATTGCGTTATCACGGATTGGCTTCGTTACGGAAGTCCATCGAAAAAGACCTGTTGCATGCGCAGCGACTGGGCAGTGCGATTGCAAAAGAACGTGAACTGCAGTTGCTGGCGCCCATTGAACTCAGTGCCGTATGTTTTCGATACGTAGGCAATCGGGAATTGCCTGAGGTTAAACTCAATCAATTGAACTCCGACATCCTGCAACGAATCATCGCCCGCGGTCATGTGTATCTCTCTAACGCGACACTGCACTCGAAATTCAGCCTTCGTGCCTGCATTGTGAATCACCGCACGACTGATTCGGATATCGACAGCGTTCCGGCTGAGGTCTTAGAAGCCGCACAAGAAGTCGATTGAAGAGCTTGCGAAGTTGGTTGGCAGTGAAGGTGTATTCGCGCCGAACATAGCCAGAGTTCAGCTGATCCCTCGTTTCTGCGCTAGACTGGACGATATCGATGCGGATTCGCGGCCATCGCTATGACAGCAGCAGCGCCAGGTCTTCGGGGCGTAGGTCTCGGATCACGCTGTTCTCGGCCCCTATCACTGCGGCGGCAAGGTCGCGCTTGGTCTTCTGCAGCTCCAAGACTTTCTCTTCAACGGTGTCGCGGGCGATCAGGCGATAGGCGAAGATGGGCCGCGTCTGTCCGATGCGATGCGCGCGGTCTACGGCCTGCGCTTCGACCGCGGGGTTCCACCAAGGATCGAGAATGAATACATACTCGGCAGCGGTGAGATTCAAGCCCAGACCGCCTGCCTTCAGGCTGACAAGGAAGAGCCGGCAGTCTTTGTCATTCTGGAAGCGCTCCACTCGGGTCTGGCGGTCACGGGTGGCGCCGTCTAAGTACTCGTAAAGTATACCTTCCTGACTCAGGCGGACGCCGAGAATCTTCAGCAAACTGGTGAACTGCGAGAACACCAGCGCCTTGTGTCCTTCGTCGAGGACTTCACGCAGTTGCTCGAGCAGCACGTCCAGCTTGGCGCTAGAGTCACTGGAGCGTTTCGAATCGAGCAAGCCGGGATGGCAAGCAGCTTGACGCAGGCGCAACAATGCCTCCAGGACCTGGATCTTGGAATTCGCCAGGCCGGCGATTTCGATCCGCCTGAGCAACGAATCGCGGTAGTGCTGGCGCAACTCGTTATAGAGCTTCCGTTGTTCAGGTTCGAGCTCGCAGTACACTGTTTGCTCGGTTTTGGACGGCAGTTCTCGCGCCACCTGCTCCTTGGTTCGGCGCAAGATAAACGGCCGCAACGCCTGACCCAGCAGGCGGCGCGTTTCTTCGTCCGGATTGCGCATCGACCCGCCCGCGACCTTGAAGGCACTGGCAGTACCAAGCATTCCAGGGTTGAGAAATTCGAATAAAGTCCACAGCTCACCGAGGTGGTTTTCCACCGGAGTGCCACTCACCGCCAGACGATGTCGTCCGCGCAGAAGCCGCACGGCCTTCGACGATTCGGTTTCCGCATTCTTGACTACCTGCGCCTCGTCGAGCACGACGTAGTCAAACTCGGCGTCTTTGAAGCGCCAGGCGTCCCGGCGCAGCGTGCCGTAAGTGGTGAGTACCAGGTCGTAAGCGGCAAAGTCATTGCCGTTGCGCTCCAAGCCGGTATGGTCGAGCACGCGTAGCTGCGGAGTGAAGCGTGCCGATTCCTCCTTCCAGTTGAAGACGAGCGATTTCGGAACGACCACCAGGGACGGACAGACGGGCTCGCCCGCGGCGCGCAGCTCGCGGCGGGATTCGAGCAGCGCCAGTACCTGCGCGGTCTTGCCCACACCCATGTCGTCCGCCAGGCAGCCGCCGAAGGAGAAACGCTGCAGGAAGTACATCCAACCCAGTCCTTCGCTTTGATAATCACGCAGGCGACCCACAAATCCCGCGGGCTGCGCCGCAGGTTCGACGCCCTGAAAGCGTCCTAGCTCCTTGCGCGCGCGTGTGAAGGTCTCATCGCAGCGGGCTTCTGGTTGCGCCGTCAATAGGGTGTCAAGCAGTCCCACTTGGCTCCGACGGAAGCGCACATGACCATGCTCTGGCTCACCCATTCCAGCCAGCGGGCCAATACGGCGCAGCCACTCTTCCGGCAGCATGCCATAGGTTCCATCATCGAGCCGTACCATCTTGTCGCCGCGGCGCAGGGCCTCGAGCAACGCGGGCAAGCGCGCTCGGGTGTTCCCGTATTCGACCTCACCGTGCAGCTCGAACCAATCCACGCCACTTGAAACTTCGATGCGGAATGCGCCTGGGCGTCGAAAGATCTTTCCTTCGGCTTCGATGTCCCAGCCTGCCTCCACAAGCGAGCGCACGATGCGAGGCAGCTTGCTCGGCGCCAATTCCCACCTCGCCGTAAAATCCGGGTAGCTGCGAGCGCGCTCCTTCAGGCCAAGCTGATCGAGAAACACGCAGGCAGCCTTCTCCGCATTGAAATCCCGGCGTATAAAGCGCCGTCCTGCCGCATCGAAAAAACCTCGCGCCGGATCGAACGCGGCGAACATGCGACCCTCGTAAGCAAAACACAGGTTCGCACAAAGGCGTTCATGCAGGTACGAGACACGGGTTTTGGAAATTGTCAAATGAGGATGGGGTGGCAGCGCCACCTCCTCGTATCGTAACTGCTCTGGCACCCGAAGCGGCGGCAAGTTCGGACAGCAGAGCAAGGTCGCCAGGAACTCATCGCGTTCCTTTTCGGGAACCGAGATCAAGCCCTGTTTACGAACAGCGATGATCCATTCGATCGGGGTATCGCTGGCGAGAGGTGCCACCCGGTCTGTCGTGATTAGCAGACCTGCCGTGGCCAGGGCCGGGAATGTTGCTTCCCTGCGCTCTTCTCCGCGCTGGAAAAAGCCGGCGAGGGTACATGCTGTTTCGCCAAGCCGGTGCAGCTCAAGAACTAAATTCCATGGACCGCCTTCGTCCCAAGCAAGCGGAAGCAGGTTGTCCGGTTCGTTCAGCGGCCGCAGAAAGCAACGTCCCGTGCGCGCCACCAAGGGCATCAGCATGCTGGCCAAAGCGGGCGAGAGCAGAGCGGATTCGGGTATCGGCAGATAAGTTCCCGCGTAGCCAATGCCGTACCTATACGATTGACCTCCCAGCAGAGCGGACAGAATTTCGCGATCCTCTGATAGCGGGAGCTGGGCGATCTGGCCTTGGCTCATGGAAAGAGCTTTGAGTCGCGAGAAGCTGCCATTGGCGTTCCGGTTGCGCGATTGCAGTGAGAGAACCAAATCGCTGCCGTGCACGTTTTTGGCGACATCCACCACATACAGGATCTCCAGCTTGGGCGGCCAAGCCGCGCGATCTCGAGGTGGAAAGACCTCACCGAGCTGCCTCCGCCAGTCCGGCGGTTTCAGTTTTGCCGGATTCCGCACCACCGCAGGAGCACGCGATGAGAGGAGCGGCTCCGTCCCGTCCTCCTCAAAGAGTTCTTCATTGTCATCGAAGTAGTCGAGGCCATCTAGACCATCCACGCCAAGAGCATCCAAGTCCAGGATCAGCTTGTCTGCCGAGGCGGCTGCGGTCAAATACTGATGCTGGTCAGCGGCAAGGATGGCGGCCCACACATGTTTGCAAGGAACGCCCTGCTCCACAAAATGCGGGCAGTCGCACCAAACCGCAAGTTTGTCGTCTCTCCAGGCAAATTGCACGTCGTAAAAGCCCGAACCACGCACGCAGGCAGTAAGCTCGGATTGGGAACCTTCGTGGATCATGACGCGGCCCTTACAGTAGTAGTCGTCGCCGCGCTTCCGAACATTCTTGGTGAAACTCGCTGCCAGCTTGGTGGAAAGACTCATGCACCTACTCTACAAACTCTCAGGATATTCTATGTAGGTTTTCCACAATTTTCCATGAGAGAGAAAGCTCCTCAAGATAAGCACCGAAGGCGACTGCCTGCCAGCAGCTCCCGGAACAACTTCTGCATCGGACTTCCTTCGGTGGTAGAAAAAAATAGCAATCGGCTTATCGACTGGTCATTCGATTCATAACCGCACTTTCGATACGAAACATTCCACTGCCGTTGAACGCCCGACGACGCCGCACACGAATGGCTCGGGAGACGTGCTTCATGGGGGTCAGGCCGGGAACGGAAGACCAAATGCCATCGCCTGAGAGCAATCCTAGAGAATTATTGAGGGCTCGAATGGGTCCGGGTAGCGGGCCCCCTTCTGGCTGTCCCTGATCGCCATTTTCATAAGGATCCGTTACCTGTGGATGCGAAGCCTGAATGCGGCCCAAGCGCATAAACATCTTGTCGCGATCCGTTAGCTTACCCTCCGCGATGCGCTTCTCCAGTGCCGTAAGAACCCGGGGAGGAGAATACACGAGCGGCGAAATAATCCGTGATGAATTGGAGCATATCCTTACGCCGTTGACGTGCGTGCCCGCTGCTGGGCCAACCTTGCCCGACAGCTAGAGACCTCGATATAGTAGCTGGCTGATGGCCGGCTGGGATCGGTCCCCTGTGCCTTACACTCGACCTGAGGAGTTCGTTGTCACTGTGGCCAATGCGAACGCAGCCAAGTCGAAGGAATCAGAGAAAGGTAAATTGCGGATCGGCGATGATTGGAATGCTATCCGTATCATCGCACTCTCGCAAAGCAATCCACTCAAGGCCATCGCGGAGTTTGTCGAAAACAGCATCGATGCGGGTGCCAAAATCATTACTATCACGCGCGGCCGCGAGCAAGGCGAGCACTATCTAACGGTCAAGGACGATGGCGACGGCGTCCCTCGCGATCTGAACGGTCAGCCTGACTTCAAGTACGTCGCCACTCATATATGCGACTCGATCAAGCGACGCTTGAAAGCAGACGGCGCCGGAGGCGGCTTACAAGGGGAATTTGGTATCGGTCTCTTGAGCTTCTGGACCGTGGGCGACACGCTAACGATGACTTCTTCCGGCGCCGATCAGCGGGTCTACCAGATGGTTATGAGCAAAGGGGATCCGCGCTACACCGTGAAACTTCGACGGGTGCTCATTGCTGAGCGCGGAACTGAACTGAAGATCAGGCCCTTGCTCGAGGGCATCCGCGGATTGAGCGGCGAGAAGATCCAGTGGTATTTGGCCTCAGAGCTGCGCGACCGTATTCGTAATACGCAAGTTCGGGTAACGGTGATCGATAAACTTGCGCGCAAGCAGTACCAGGTTGAGCCGCGACAGTTCGAAGGCCGCTTACTTCACCAACTGCCGATGATCCGGTCGCCATTCGGCGAGGCCTATGCGGAACTGTATCTCGCCGAACCGGCCGAGGACTCCTGGGTCGCCCTGACGCGAGATGGCACGCGGGTGATCGCTAATATCGGAACGCTGCCTGGTTTGGAGCACCCGCCGTGGAGTTCTCGTTACTTGCAGGGCTTGATCGACGTGCCCTACCTTAACCTCACGCCCGGCACACGTTCTGGGATCGTGCACGATGAACGCTATGGGGCCTTCGTGGAAGGTGTGGTATCTCTCGAAACGCACCTTAATGGACTCATCGACGCACAGCGCCGGGCCGAGCAAGAACAGGCAAACCGGGAATCCCTACGGGCTATCCAACGTGCGTTTCGCGAGGCCATGCTGGTCTTGCCGCGCGAGGAATACGACTGGTTTGACATCCAGGCACGCTCGTCGCAAGCAGTCGGGGCCGGAGTGCCACCGGTCGAAGGCGGAGAGGGCCCAAGTGCAGAGGAAAATGGGGGCGTTCCGGAACCAAGCGAAAGCGAATCTACTCAGCGCCAATTCTTCGACCATGCTGGGCCTTTGCACACCGTCGTGATTTCACCCGCAGCAAGCACTTTGTCAGTGAGCCAAACGCGGCGCCTTCGCGCGCTGCCACGGGATCGTTCGCGCCGGCGCGTCGAGCAAGACTTGACATTTGCCTGGGAGATCGCCGAAGGAGGTGGCTCTCTATCATCAACGTCCGATCAAGAAGTGAGCTTCGAGGCTCCCTCGTCACCAGTTCTCGTGCGTTTATCGCTCGTGGTCTCACAGCGCGACTTGCGCGCTAGCGCCGAAGCGCTTATCACCGTCACCGACAGCCTTGAAGCGGCCATCGGCCCAGCTGTCGTCAATGCGCGGGGCTTGCCGGGCTACACGTTTGAACGTGCTGGCGGAGAACTGTGGCGCTCGCGATTCGATGCTGAGCGCAACCTGATCGTTGTGAATAGCGGTCACCGCGATTTTGTTTTCGCCACGCGCAGTCGCGCGCTCCAGCTCCGTTATCTTGTGCGGCTCTACGTCAAGGAGTTGGTGCTCAAGAACTTTGCGGGCCTACCGGTCGAACAAGTGGTGGAGCGCATGATTGAGCTCTCGCTGTATGTCGAAGAGAAATTGAAGTCCACGTGAACGGTTGAGCCGGAGACGCAGCCTGAATGGAGTTGCCCCAACTAAGCAACGGACTTCATTGAAGACAAGGACGTGGCCCGGAAGTCGCGTCGCTGGTGTTTATGAGTTATCGTCGCCGCCGTCATGAGCCGTTGGATTTGCACAAGCAGGCTGATGCGTCGAGCCACAGCTGGTTCTCGCAACCGGAGACTCAGGTAGTCAGCTGTGATGACGCCGCTTGACGCGCAGTTGGGCCAAGGAGCGAGCCAGCGACGCGTTGATATGGGCGACTTCTTCGTCGGAGAGTTTATCTTTGAGGCGTGCTTCCGCGCGTTGCCGGGCTTCTTCGGCCTTGGCTTCGTCAATCTTGTCGGCTTGAACCGCCAGATCGGTGAGGATCGCGACACTATTGCCCGTAACTTCGATGAGTCCCGCGCCCGTCGCGAAGAAGGTATCACGGCCACCTTTACGCACGGTGATTTCGCCCGGCACCATCTGCGTAATAAGGGGGACGTGTTGTGGGTACACCCCGAATTCGCCGGTTACGCCTGGCAATGTAACCATCTCGACGTCCTCGGAGTACACCGGGCCTTCCACGGTGACGATTTCAAGTTTTAAGGTGTCTGCCATGTTTCAACTCGGTTTGACCTCGTCAATCCCGCCTTTCATGTAAAAGTCACCTTCCGACACAGCGTCGTGTTTGCCGTCGAGAATCTCTTTGAAGCCACGCACCGTTTCCGCCACCGTGACTTGTTTGCCTTCGCGTCCGCTAAACACGGCCGCCACGGTAAAGGGCTGGCTCAGGAATCGTTGAATCTTGCGGGCACGCAACACCGCAGTCTTGTCCTCGGGTGACAGTTCGTCCATCCCGAGAATCGCGATAATGTCTTGCAGATCCTTGTAGCGCTGGAGCACGCGCTGCACGCCGAGCGCGACATCATAGTGCTCCTGGCCGACAATTTCCGGCGCGAGCGCCCGGGAAGTGGAGGCGAGAGGATCAACCGCCGGGTAGATGCCCAACTCCGCAATCGACCGCTCCAAAACAATGGTCGCGTCCAAATGCGCAAACGTGGTGGCCGGCGCCGGATCGGTTAGGTCGTCGGCCGGTACGTAAACCGCCTGAAACGAGGTAATCGAACCCTTCTTAGTCGAGGTAATACGTTCCTGGAGCACACCCATTTCAGCAGCAAGAGTCGGCTGGTACCCGACGGCGCTGGCGGTGCGGCCGAGCAAGGCCGACACTTCGGATCCAGCCTGGGAGAACCGGAAGATGTTGTCGATAAAAAGGAGCACATCCTGATTCTTCTCATCGCGGAAATACTCGGTCATGGCCAGGCCAGACAGTGCGACCCGGAGGCGCGCGCCGGGCGGTTCGTTCATCTGGCCGTACACTAGCGCGATTTTCGAGGCGCCGAGATTGTCTTGCTTGATGACTCCGGCTTCCGACATTTCTTTATAGAGATCGTTGCCCTCGCGAGTGCGCTCGCCAACGCCTGCGAACACGGATACACCGCCGTGCAGCTTAGCAATGTTGTTGATCAGTTCCATGATGATGACGGTCTTGCCAGTGCCGGCACCGCCGAACGCGCCGACCTTGCCGCCTTTCAGGAAAGGGCATATTAAGTCGAGGACCTTGATGCCGGTGGGAAGAACCTGCGGTGAGGGCGATTGATCCACCAGCTTGGGCGCCGGGCGGTGGATCGGGTAATACTTCTCTGTTTTGATCGGGCCGCGTTCGTCGACCGGATTGCCACAGACATCCAACACCCGCCCCATCACGCCGTCTCCGACGGGCACGGAAATCGGCGCCCCGGTATCGATGACATCGTAGCCGCGTTTGAGACCTTCCGTGCCGGACATGGACACGGACCGGACCCAATGATCACCGAGATGCTGCTGCACTTCGAGTGTCAGTTTAAGCTGCTCGTTGTCGACTTTGAATTCGACCGTCAACGCGTTGTAGATGGCCGGCAGGCTCTCTGTGAATTCAACATCCACGACCGGACCGACGACTTGGACAATTTTGCCTTTATTCATGTGACACTCTTTCGCTATTCATTTCCGAGCTGGCCGCCGGCAATTTCGAGCAGTTCCTTAGTGATATTGCCCTGCCGCAGCTTGTTGTATTCGAGGGTCAAATCATTGGCCAGTCCTGTGGCGCTGTCCGTGGCGTTCTTCATACCCACCATGCGGGCACTTTGTTCACTGGCTTTGGCTTCCAACAAAGCCCGGTAGATGAAAATGTTTAGGTAGTGCCCGAAGAGATAGGACAGAACCTCCTCAGGACTGGGCTCAAAGAGAACATCGGTTGTGTCGGAAGTCCGGCCCGCTTCAGATTCCGCACCAGGGATCTTCAGGTCTTTGATTTCACCAATCGGCAGAAACTCCACCACCGTGGCCTGCTGTGAAAGGGTATTGATAAATCGCGTGGCGACGACCTTCACTTCATCCACTTCCCCCTTCAAAAATAGATCGCGAGCGAAGTTGGCAATCGGCCGGGCTTCGTCGAATCGCGGCGAGTCTCCAAACGCAAACTCGGCCGCCAACTGCCGGTGGGTCCGCGCGATAAACTGAGCCGCCCGCTTGCCGGCCGCGATGAATACGGTCGTGGCCGGCTCAAACTGTGCTGCCACTCGAAACAGATTGGTGTTGAGTGCTCCGCACAACCCTTTGTCCGTGCCGACGAGGATTACCGCGCGTTTACGAACAGCACGCACTTCCAGTAGTGGATGGCTGAACTCACGGGCGTGAGTCGTGGCGAACCGCTGAATACGGTACAGCAGTCTGGCGAACGGACGCGTCTTGAGTGTGGTCTGTTGGGCCTTGCGCATCTTCGACGCCGCGACCATTTGCATCGCGCGGGTGATCTGGGCCGTGCTGGTGATCGACTTAATGCGTCGGCGAAGTTCACGTGGACTGAGCATATCTCACCATGTTGTAGTCATTTCCAGGTCTGCTTGAATTCTTCGGCGGAAGCCTTCAACTCGGCCTTCAACGCGTCGCTGAGCTCCTTTTCCCTTCCGATCTTGGCCAGCAACTGACCTTTGCGCGTGGTGAAGTATTCCGTCAACTTGTTCTGGAACTCCTTCACCCGCTCCACGGGCACATGATCCAGGTAACCGTTTTGCGCGGCCCAGATCACGACCACCTGGATCTCGACAGGAATTGGGTTGTACTGCTTCTGCTTGAAAATCTCCATAATGCGTTTGCCGCGATCGATCTGCGCTTGCGTTTTTTCGTCGAGGTCGGAGCCGAACTGAGCGAACGCCGCCAACTCCCGGAACTGCGCAAGGTCGCCCTTCAGTTGTCCGGCCACTTGCTTTACGGCCTTGAGTTGGGCCGCCGAGCCAACGCGCGAGACCGAGATGCCGACGTTGATCGCCGGCCGCACACCTTGATGGAACAAATCGGTTTCCAGAAAGATCTGCCCGTCGGTAATCGAGATAACGTTAGTCGGGATGTACGCCGAAACGTCACCGGACTGCGTTTCGATGACGGGCAAAGCCGTCAGCGATCCGTTGCCATACTTCTCGCCGACCCGCGCCGCGCGCTCGAGCAAGCGACTGTGCAGGTAAAACACATCGCCGGGATACGCCTCGCGACCCGAGGGGCGCTTCAACAAGAGCGACACTTGCCGGTAGGCCACGGCCTGCTTGGACAGGTCGTCATAAACAATCAACGCGTCCATGCCGTTATCCATGAACCACTCGCCCATTGCTGCGCCGGCAAATGGCACGAGATACTGGTTGGCGGCAGAGTCCGAAGCCGGGGACGCCACAACGATCGTGTAGGGCATTGCCCCGGCTTGTTCAAGGACCGAGATAACCCGCGCGATGGTAGATTGCTTCTGGCCAATCGCGACGTAGATGCAGTAGAGCAGTCGGTAGTCCTTGTCACCAGCCAATTCGGCGGCCTTATTCAGCCGAGCTTGACTGATAATCGTGTCGATGCAGATGGTGGTCTTACCGGTACCGCGATCACCAATGATCAATTCGCGTTGGCCGCGGCCAATCGGAATCATCGCATCAATCGGCATAATCCCGGTCTGTACCGGTTGGCTGACGGAGCGCCGGCGAATAATACCTGGCGCAGTTTTTTCCACCGGATAGGTCTTGTCGCTCTTGATAGGTCCTTGGCCATCGATCGGCTCGCCCAACAGGTTCACGACGCGGCCCAACAAGCCCTTGCCCACGGGCACTTGCAGAAGCTTGCCGGTGGTGCGCGCCTCGCCCCCCTCTTTGAGTTGCGTGTAGTCTCCAAGAATCACCACACCGACTTCGGTCTCGTCAAGATTTAATGCCAGGCCGGTAACGCCGTTGCCGAGGTCAATCATCTCGTTGAGCATGGCATCGCTCAAGCCTTCGATCTTGGCAACGCCGTCGCCAACCTCTCGGATGACACCCACGTTTTGCTTCGCAGCCGTTACCTTCGCGCCCGCGATTTGCGCCTTAATTTCATTCAGTAGGTCTGCCATAGTCACCTTGCTTCAGAAACTTCTCTGCAACGCTTCCAGTCCGGCACGCACACTGCCGTCATAAACATCGCATCCCACTTGAATTCGCATCCCGCCAATTAATTCCGGGCGCTGCGCGAACGCCATAGTCAACCCGAGCCCGTAACGGTGTGCCAACTCGCCTTGTACGATTTTCTGTAAATCCGCCGGTAACAGGGTGGCGCTCTCGACGATGGCAGTGTGTTGGGCACGGTCGAGTTTTAGCAACCGCAGAAAATGGGTGAGGATAGGAAGGCAATCCCGCTCATCCCTCGCGACCACGCGTTCGACGACTTGCCGGGCACGGTTCTCGTCGAGCAATCCGTTCGGCAAACAAAAGCGATAGAGTTGCTTGGCTTCGCGTTTCGCTTTCTTGGTGATCTTCATCGTTAGACCGCAATCTGTTTGGAGGTTTCTTCAGCCAAGCGTCGCTGGTCTTCCGCGGTAAGAATCTTGCCGGTGACTGTTGTCGTGGCTTGGACCACTAGATTGCCGAGTTCTCGTTTGAGTTCGGCAAGCATTCGATCGTAGTCCTGAGCGGCAGCTTCGTGTGCCTTCTTCACGATCTGTTCGGCGGCGGCGACAGCTTTATTGGTTTCCTCTTGCTGAACGCGGGCCGCTGCAGCGCGGGCTTCTTCGATGAATTTAGACCCTTGGGTGTGGGCGCGTGCTATCACTTCCAGGCGCTGGCTTTCGGTCTTGTCTAACTCCGCTTTGATTTTCTCGGCGTTAGCGATCCCGAGCGCGATTTGTTGACGCCGCTGTTCCAGCATCTCGAGAATGCGCCGGTAGGCGAACCTGTAGAGGACGGCGCACACGATTGAGAAACTGATGATTTGCGCCCCCAAATGCGGCCAGTCTACACCGAAGGTACGGGCGATCTGCGCGATCTGGCTATCGCTCTGGGCGGCAATCAGAAAAACAAAAGCATTCATGGCTCTGCCCCTCCGGTCGTTACTGTTTCACTAGGAACAAGGCGTAGAACACGATTGCTTCGGCAAAGGCAATAGCCAGGATTGCTTGGACCATAATTTTCGTGGATGCGCCGGGATTACGTCCCACCGCTTCTGAGGCTTTCATGCCGATCAACCCCACGGCCAACGCCGCGCCCAACGCGGCCAAACCAACGTGGAGACTCCCACCTAACTCCGCTGCCAACATGAATGCAAACATAGGCCGTACCTTCCTTTACTATCTCACCTGCTCCCGCGATCGAACACGGTCAAGCCGGCGGAATTCTTTGCTAGGTGTTGGGTTCCGGCAGCGGTGTCGCTTCCTCGTGCTGACAAATCAGCAGCGTGAACACAGCGCACAACAGCATGAAAACCAACGCTTGCACCAAGCCCACCAGCAATTCCATGAAGTAAAACGGAATGGGCAGCAACCAGCCAAAGCCAGGCTTCAGCCGAGCCATCGTCTCGAGCATGGTCTCCCCTGCAAAGACGTTGCCGTAGAGACGAAAACCAAGGGAGATCGGGCGAAAGAGAATGGAGACAATTTCCAAACAGCCAGACGCGAAAAACACGACGATCATCAGCACTTTCAAAAACCCTGTTGTCTCGCCTTTCGGTGCAAACAGTTCTTTGAGGAATCCAATCGGACCAACTTCCTGCAGCGCCCAGAAGATCCAACAAGCGAAAAATATAATCGCCATGGCGAAAGTCAGATTAAGATCGGCATTCGCCCCGCGGAACAGCGGTTGTTCAACCTCGAAACCGTTCGGAGTCTGGTGTCCCCACCCGATGGTGCCAACCCCAGGAATGAGACCAACCCAATTTGCAGAGAGAATAAAGATGAAGATCGTCGCCAGAAACCAAAACGTACGCTTGACCAAGTGCGGGCCAACGATGCTCTCCAAAAAACCGTACAGGCCTTCGACCAGCCATTCCAGGAAGTTCTGAGCCCCGCCGGGAACACCCTTCATGTCGCGCGTCGCGACTCGGGCAAAAATTATCAAGGCGATGGCGACAACCCAACTGACGACCATGGAATTGGTGATGAAGCCGCCCCAATGTTCGATTTTGACGGCAGACTGCGGCAAGCCGTGTGCCTCCCGCTCCGGGCTCGCCTCAGCCACGCCGCCCGGTTGAGCCGCACCGGACGGCGTCGAAGAAGCCGTCGCGACTTTGACATCCAGCGCCAAAGTTAGTTCAGTGCACAGACCGAGGAATACCACGAGAAAGAGTAGAATCCGCTTAACCCTTTGCTTGACCCGGATCTCGGGGCGGCAGGTAGCGAGACTTCGCTCATAGCCCAAGCAGTTCGGGTCGAATATCGTCACGTCAGCGTGGATCTCAGCTTGGGCACCATGTAGTACTGAAGTCACAAACTGTTCTCCGATATCAAAAGAGCAGCACAGACAAACGGATTGCCTGACACCCCCGCATTGTTGGCGGCAATAAGATCAGCCCCTATGGCGGACAGAAAACCGATCCACAGGCTGGCTCGCGGCAAAATCCTCTTTGATAATGGGCACTGCGTGCGGTTGCAACAACTAGGGAAATCCCTAGTTCAAACGATTTGGAGCCGATCCAGGCAATTAGCGCGTCGCTCGACTCGCGGTGGGGCATCAGGTCAGTCAATCCGGAAGATCAACTAGCCGGGCGACTTTCCATGAGGCATCCGACTGTCGTTCGAACACGACTAGAGTCTCTAAACGGGCGTGAATCTGTGCACCTCCGCGCACTGGTGTCAATTTGCCCTCCATTTCGTCGATTTCAAAAGCCCATTTGTCGCGTATTAGTACCTCCGCGGAAACAACCCTCCGTTCAATGTCAAATCGCCCGAAACCACCTAGGAAGGCTGCCTTGAGTTCTTCCTTCCCCGACACGCATCGGCCATTCCCAAAAACCCCTACAACACCGTTAGTCACCATCGAAATTAGGCGGTCAACATCGCTGTCCTTTACTGCCGCAATCCATGCCTCGCGCACGGCTGCAATCTTTGAGAGATCGGAAGCGATGTTTGATTGTGGAGAGCTAGCCACGGTTTATCCTCCAAAACTGGAGTCTTGACAAAATCAAAGCCTCATCCTTCAGCAGACGGAGCCAGGCTGGCGATTGAAGCTCGAAACCGATACTAAAGTGAATTTAGAGCCCCCACCACTAGGGAAATCCCTAGCAGCTTGTTGAAAAATACCGTTCAACTGCAACTTTGATTTAAGCAATCTCGTCTGAGTAAAGGAAGGCCAAGGAGACGAGTGAATGCGCGGCGACGATAACCAGCAAGGAGGAATGTTCAGCTACATCTCTCCGGAGAAGCGTGTTCCAACGGATCATCCCTTGGGACCGATCGGCAAGATGGTGGACGAGGTGCTAAAGTGGTTTCGGTCACAAAGGTCTGCATCAAAAAGCCCGTAGCCCTTTTTCCAACAACGGCAGGTGCAAACCCGCCGACCCGCACGAGATCGACTAGCGCTCGGGGATGCCCTAAGCTAGCCATGAACCGCTCGAGTGCTGCGATGCAAACTTATACGCGCCTCAGACTGAGGACTGGTCGTTTCATGTTCTGCTGGGATTACTGAGGTGGGCGCACCGTAATGTTAATTGAGAGGCTTCTTCGTGGTGACCAGGAAACGTTCTACTTCTAGCGGTGCAGAGAATAAGGGGAAGGCCTTTCCGCTTGGCGCTACCGTTGAACTCGGCGGTGTCAATTTTTGTTTGTTTTCACGCGATGCTTCAGGAATCGAATTGTTGTTGTTTGATCATGAAGACGATGCGCGCCCTGCGCACGTGATTTCGTTGGACCCTGTTATTAATCGAACCTATCACTACTGGCATGTCTTCGTTCCCGGCTTGCGGACTGGGCAGGTTTATGCTTACCGGGCTCATGGGCCATTCGATCCCACCAATGGTATGCGCTTTGATTGTGCCAAGGTTCTGCTTGATCCGTACGGACGCGCGGTTGCGGTTCCTAAGAACTACTCTCGTGAGGCAGCTCGAACAACGGGTGACAACACTGCAATCGCTATGAAGAGTGTAGTTGTAGATCCGCGATTATATGACTGGGAAGGTGATACACCTTTGAAACGGCCATCTTCCCAGACCATCATCTACGAAATGCACGTTAGAGGCTTCACGCGGAACCCGAACTCGGGAGTCCCAGAGGAGGCACGAGGCACATTTCGTGGAGTTGTTGAGAAAATCCCATATCTGCAGGGTTTAGGAATCTCGGCCGTCGAACTTCTCCCCGTATTTCAATTCGATCCGCAAGACTCTCCACAAGACCTGGTTAACTATTGGGGTTACGCGCCGGTATCTTTCTTTGCGCCGCATGGAGCGTATAGCTCGCGGCACGATCGTCTGGGTGCTATCGATGAATTCCGGGATATGGTGAAGGCCCTGCATCGGGCGGAAATCGAAGTCATCCTGGATGTTGTCTTCAATCACACCGCAGAGGGGGACCACCAGGGGCCGACGCTGAGTTTCCGCGGAATCGACAACAATACCTACTACATTTTGGAGCCGGATCGATCGCGCTATGCAAATTATAGCGGCACCGGAAATACACTAAACGCTGACCATCCAATCGTCCGTCGAATGATTGTTAATAGTCTCAGTTATTGGGTTGAAGAGATGCACGTGGATGGATTTCGGTTCGATCTCGCTTCGATTCTCTCTCGCGATTCCAGCGGCCGTCCGCTGTCCAATCCAGCCGTTCTTTGGGATATCGAGTCGCATCCAATTCTGGCAGGCACAAAGTTGATCGCCGAAGCGTGGGATGCCGCCGGACTGTATCAGGTCGGTTCCTTTATCGGGGATAGCTGGAAGGAGTGGAATGGACGCTTTCGTGACGACGTAAGGGACTTCTTTCGGAGCGAAAACGGGTTGGTGCGACGTTTCGCTGACCGTTTCCTTGGCAGTCAGGAAATCTATGGTCACAAGGCGCGAGAGGCGGAGCAGAGTGTCAATTTCGTGACTTGTCACGACGGGTTCACTCTAAATGACCTCGTTTCTTACAATCAAAAACACAACGAAGCTAATGGTGAAAACAACCGCGATGGAGCGAACGACAACCGGAGCTGGAACTGCGGTGTGGAGGGTCCAACTGATGATCCTGCCATTGAGAAATTGAGGAACCGTCAGGTTAAGAACTTCCTGACGGTGACAATGCTGTCTCTTGGTTTGCCAATGTTTCTGATGGGCGATGAGGTTCGGCGAACGCAAAGCGGCAACAACAATGCCTACGGGCACGACGACGAAGCCAATTGGTTTAACTGGTCTTTGGTCGAAAAACATGCGGACGTACACCGTTTTGTGAAATTGCTCCTCGCGAGACGCCTATTACGAGACCCGAGTGCGGAACGCCAGCGTATGAGCTTGACCCAGCTAATCGGCGAGGGGTTCAAAGGGTGGCACGGTGTCAAGCTCCATCAACCAGACTGGAGCGACAACTCGCATAGCATCTCCTTCAGCGCGGAGCTCGCAAGAGAAGGCCTTTTGGTGTTCGCCATTTTCAACGCCTATTGGGAGCCTCTCGCATTCGAGCTTCCACGGGTACCCGGTGAGAACAGTGCGCCGTGGCGACGGTGGGTTGACACCTTCCTGGAGTCCCCACAAGAAATCGTGGAATGGCGAAGAGCATCGCCGGTTTCGGGTTACACGTACCAGGTCGGCCCTCGGTCCGTAGTCGTTCTGTGGGCTAGTCTCGCCCATGCAGGTGATGAACTTCCGAGTTCCAGGGATGAACAGGTGTGAACTGTTTGCTTTCACGTTGGCTGCTTTCCAGGCACGAACCGCAATGCGGGGAGATTGATTTCGAAAAGCCCCACGCGTGGCCAGATGTCAGAAGAATAAGGTCACTGGAAATTTCCGAAGGCTTTATGGCCAGACTCTTCAATGCCGCGGAATAAACCACAAAGCCCTGCTGATCCCAGGTTGCGGAAATCATGTCTGATGCTGGTGTGATGGGTTTGGCTGTCAGTTCGGCAAGATGCCCTGCGCATTTATTCGGGATATCCGTTCGGTACGTTGATGCCGGTACCGATTGCCGTCGCGCCCATGTTGACGGGATAAAGATACCTCTCGGCATCTCGTAGGAGGCTGATCTCGCCTTCCAAGACGTATGCGTATCCGTAGAACTCCTGCCCGATTGTCATCGGTACGGCGTCCTGCATCTCTGTGCGGCCCATCTTCACGATTTCGAGATAGACAGCGCCTTTTGTTCTGAACGAGGCCGCGAGCTTTTGCAGTTCCTCGATAGCTTGTCATTGCGTAAAAGGAAGGCGACCCATGGAGCATTCGGCGAGCGACGAGCGTTGTCCACTGTGACTTAGCGGAAGCGCTGTTACGCCATTATTGGAAAAACGGAATGAACACAACACTAGGGAAATCCCTAGCTAACTGTCGATCGACGCTAGTGATGCAGATTTCATGGCCACTTTGGTGGCTGGTCCGAGTCCAGTTGCGTCACCTTAAAGTAATCACTATTGAACTGATAGAGATTGAGCGATGTAAGTGTTAGAGCAAACACACGGTTGACAGATTTGAATCCGCAGCCAGCGTGACTTCGCCGTGCAAAGTGTATTGAGTCAAGGAAGATAAAAGACGACGACTTTACGAGGGGAGCTAAGCCCTCTCCTCGCGTTCTTAATTAAGGTTGGGACGACTTCTGGGCGGCGTCTTCTTTGGCCCACTGCTGTTTCTTTGCCTCAACAGCTTTTGGAGAGGGTGGATAGCTCTTGAAGGCGTTCTTGATGTTGCTGTCAGCTGTCTTCCAAATCTTGGCGGAATCCGAGTGAATTAACTTGACGCTGACGAACATGCGCCAGGCGAGTTCGCGCGCTCTTGCGTCAATGAGTTCAATGCCGAGTGTACCTTGGTGGTTCGTGTACGTTTCCATGGAGTAGTAGACAAATCCCCAGTGATAACCAAAGTATGGGCCGAAGACGCCCCAGTTAGCGCTGGCGGCCATGTCCACGTCCTTCTGACTGTTAGCCCAATATCGAACCACTAAGTCCGGATTCTCTTCCGGCTTCACCTCGCTAAGTCCCTTAGCAGTCAATTCGCGGGTAACCGCGCGATGGATTTGGTTGTTGAGCTGCTGCGGATTCAATTGCATCCTGACCAGCTCTTCGACACCGCCAATAAAAGCGAAGGTTTTGAATTTCGAGAAGTCAACATTGGGATCGAAATCGGTGGACATTTTGGCTGTCACCGGCGACACGAATAAGAACAAGGACAGAAGTTGCAACGTTGGGAGCAGGAGCAAAAACCGCCGTCGATTGTTCCCTAATTCCAGCCCAGTCCAATTCATAGAAGCTTTTTCAAAAAGCGTACTCCCGCAATACCTGGACATCGGCCTCACCCCTAGAGAGCTGCGTGCAGATCCTACTGAGGATGAACTTAGAAATAAATGTTGGAGCTTGCCTCACCCCGCCGCCTGAGCCTTACTTGGTCGGGGGAGGATAGTTCTTTAAGAGTTTTGCAACCGCTTTCGTCAAGTTCTTTTGCTGTTTTTCAGGTTTCGCCTTTGGATCAATGGTCTTGCTGGCGGTACCTCGCCACACCAATTCCTTTTTGGCGGATTCATACATATCAATGTCCAGCTGACCAACGTATATTGTGGAAGTCGAACCGGTGGTCATGGTTGAACCCATACCGCCTCCATACCAACCGCCGCCCCACCCGGGACCATACCCCCAACCGGTGTTATACGAGGTGAATTGCTTCTCCGTATTGAGGGCTGTCTGGTACGCGACGTAGAGATCGGCCGAATCCGAGTCGGTCTTCTGCAGCCCTTTCTTCGTCAATTCAGCTTCTACTGTGTCTCGGATCTGCTTTTCGACCAATTGATTCGTGTGGTCGGCGTCCTTGATGTCCACCCATTTGTAAGTCTTGAATTTGCTGAAGTCAGCTTTTCTGTCGTAGTTGTAACGCACATCTTGCGCAACCAACAACGAACCGCTCAGTAGCAACAAAATGAACCCAAAAAAAATCAGCCTTTTCATTTTCTTCCCCCCTTTTGATCAATATTTCTCTGGAATGAATTTGCGCCTCTTGATTGATGCGCGATCGTTGTAGCCATGTTTTTCTGCGCGTTTCGGCAGTTTAATCTTCTCGCGGGGAACTTTTTTATACGGAATCATGCTCAGCAAATGGGAAATACAATTGAGACGAGCCTTGCGCTTGTCGTCGGAGCGGACCAGGTACCAGGGGGCGTGTCTTGAGTCAGTGGCCTCAAGCATGCGATCCCGGGCACGCGAATAGTCGTACCAGCGGCGGAAGGACTCCAGGTCCATGGGACTAAGCTTCCACTGGCGCAGAGGATCCTTGAGGCGCGCTTCGAACCGACGCTGTTGCTCCTTCTGACCAACTTCCAGCCAGTATTTAATGAGGATGACCCCGCCGTCGGTGATGTATTTTTCCGAAATGGGGCACAGCTTCAGGAACCTACGGTATTGTTCATCCGTACAAAAGCCCATGACGTGCTCAACGCCAAGGCGGTTGTACCAACTGCGGTCGAAGATCACAATCTCGCCGGCAGCTGGAAAATGTTGCATGTAGCGCTGGAAATACATCTGACTTTTCTCGCGGTCTGAAGGGGCTGGCATCGCGATCAGACGAAATACGCGCGGACTGACCCGCTCAGTAATGGCGCGGATCGTGCCGCCTTTGCCGGCGGCATCGCGGCCCTCGAAGACAACAATGGCCCGAAGTCCTTTGTATTTGACCCAGTCCTGCAATTTGCAGAGTTCCGCCTGGAGCCGCCTCAGCTCTTTCTCGTATTTCTTCCGCTTCAGGGATTTTTCTTCTTGTGACGCATCGTTTTTGGCCATTGCAAGTTGCTCCTTTATCGCAAGCGATAATTTCGACATGTCGATCGGGGCTGTTGCCCATGCACAAGTTCATTCCGTCATCTGGCTCTTATGCTGGGAGTCTCTCGTTGATCACGGAGTAGAGCTGGCGGCGCTGGCGCAGATATCCCACTCGTGCTAATCCACTGCGCATCACTTAAGTTCCAGCCACCGCCCAACGCTCGATACAGATTCACGAAGGTCATTCGATTCCCCTCCGGACTTCAACCGCCGCCATCGACCAATCTCGGCAAGACAATATTTCGCGGAACGGCCTCTCGGTTCGAGAATCGTTGAATTTCGGCGCAAAGCGCCCGACCGGAGCTTGGCGTCGAGCGATCGGAGTCCGCGATGACTCCCTCTGCTCGTCCAACCAGCTGGCAACAAATGGTCTGTCACACACACTCTGTCTGACTCAGGGGATGGCAACAACTAGGGAAAACCCTAGTTCGCACCTAAGAGCACCGAAATCGAGGAGTGTGGGAAAGAAAACACTCAGTTGGTGCGAACGATATCGATCATGGTGGCGATGTTGGCGCTCTGTGTGGCGGCGTCGAGGAAGCCATCTGTCGTGAAACTGAGTTTTACCGCGGGGTAGACTTCCCCGCCCTTCGCTTTTCCCATGGGATCGAATTGAATACGAAGAACCGTGAGGGGGTAATCCTCCGCGCGGATGTTTTGTGTCTTTTCGTATTCGGAGAGCACGTGTTCAGTGATGAGGATGAGACGCTTGCCATTGGGATTATCGAAACTAAAGGCAGCCATGATCTTACGCCCGGATTGACCGATAACATTGATGTAACCCTTCGACATGGTTCGCAGAAGGGCTAGACCGTTGTCGGAACCTTCTTTTGAAAAAGCTTCCTTGAGTTGGGCTCTTTCCGCATCGGTCGTGTAGGAAATGACCTGGATGCGAATGTTCGCACTGCCTCCGGATTGTCCAACCGTAGGGATGACCGTAGCCGTGTAGATGGCTCCCTGCTGACCAATAATTGGGGTCACGAATAAAGCCGAAGCGACAGCCAAGATAGACAAAGCACGAATCGAAAACTGCACGTGGCACCTCGGACTCAATCGGTTAGGAGACCAAATCCAGCCATTCAATTCTTGACTTGTTGAATCTGGGCATCCGACACATGTGCCGGCCAACTATCGTACGTAGGCCGCCAGGATTTGTCCGGGTTGTATAGCTCCATCTCTTTAAAAATCTTTAGCGTATCCGGGCCCAAATCCTTCTGATAGACAACCCCTTCATAGCTGACGATGAAAGTTTGTACGCCGGTAACGCGGTAGTCCGCCGGGGCAGCGGCGAGAGCAAAACCGCCGATCATCGCTCCCTCGACGACAAAGTTCATTGTTCCGAGTGGTGCCGCCGGGCCCTGGCCTCTGAGTATCTTGAAGAAATACCCGTGATAGGGCTTGGCTTTATCCGTATAGCCCTGCTGCAATGCATCCGCGATGCTCTCAGCGATCGGTCCGCCCAGACTGCCATCTGGATTTCGCCACACCAGCCCATCGTGCTTTCCCGGCGTACTGATAACTTTTTGCGCGTACTGGTTTACCTCGGAGCTGTCGTGTTTTGTCAGCGCGTATTCCTCCTGGGCCTCCACATACCCTCTGCAAATCTGGATCGCGTCTAGTTCATTCGCACCAATGCGTCGGTTCAACATCTCTTGCTTTCCTGCCTTGGTATCGAAAAGCCAGACACCATTCCTTTTGACGATGGGAATCGGCATCGGCCAATCATCCTTTCCCACCACCAAAATTGCGCGCGCCGGATTGTTCGGATCAACCGAAACGGAAGTCTTCTCCTTCGCCTTTGCCGAAAATTCGGCTGCGATGTTCTTATCCCGTACTGGGTCTTCCGAGGACACCAAATCTTCGCCGTGCGGGCCTAAGATCTGATTGAGGGCCGCCACATCCCAACTGTCTGCTGCCTGGACAAAAGCATCGGCCGCTGCTTGTGCCGAAGGGAATGTTTTCTGCGTCGGCTGTGCTGTGTCCGCCGTGTTCTGTTGTTGCGCTGATGTCGGTAACGCACAGAGCATTCCGCAGGCGCAAACAAAGAGCAGCAAGCTCAAAAGAGCTTCCCGTGTAAATGGATTTTTCTTTCGTGAGGTCATTGGCATTTCCTTGTTCATGGTTTCTCTACCTCCTGCGGCCGCCACCGCCGCCACGAGAGCCGCGCGAACCCATACTAGAGGAACCTCGCGAGCTACTCGCACGCGCCGAACTGCCATTCATTCCGCCGCCACTCATCCCTCGAGATCCGCCTGAGCGTGACGTGCTTTGGTTGCCGACGCGATCACCGCCTCCGCCTCCACGGTTTCCACCGCGGTCACCCGCACCGCCGCCTCGATCTCCTCGGTCGCCTCGATTGTCGCCAACCCCACCCCGATTGTCTCCAACTCCGCCTCGGTCGCCTCGATTGTCGCCAACCCCACCTCGATTGTCTCCAACTCCACCTCGGTTATCGCCGATTCCGCCTCGATTGCCTTGGCCGCGATTCTGGCGCGCGTTTGCCTGGCGGTCCGCCACGGACGATCCTCGTGTCGTGCCTCCAAACTTGTTTGCGGTTTGCCGATCGGAGTAGGGTGTTCCCCCACGGTGTTTTGGGTTGTGTTGCCAGTTGCCACCACCGGCCCCGCCACGGGACGGCTGATTCGAAACGCGGTTGCCGCCCTGAATGTTGGAGTTGCGATTGAAATTGTTGTTGTTGTTGATGGTGACGTTGTTGTTTCCGCCCCAGCCGCAGCCGTAGCCCCAGCCACCGGACCACATCGCTCCCATGGCGACGCCAACTCCAAAGGAAATCGCCATGCCTGCCGCGTAATAGCCGGGAGGTGGGTAGTAGACCGGCGGATACGGATAGACGGGCGGCCCATATACCACCGTTGGGTTATACGAGGGCACATAAACGACATCCGGTTTGGCCTGCTCGATGACAATGACCTGCTTCGACTCGACAACCTTGGTCTCGACCTTCTGCTGATCGTTCGATTTGAGATTGCCTTTGTCCTTGGCCTTGGCGCGCATGCGCTGGACGGCGTCCATCACGTCACTTTGTTGCGTCAGAAATGCGTTGCCCAAGTCCGTTGTCCACTGGATGTCATCCGCGAGTCGCTTGACCACGTCTGGGAGTCCAGCCAGTGCCTGGACGCTCGGGTCCCACGACTGTTTCGCGACGGCGTCGGCCAGTGCTTTGTCCTTCAAATCTTTGTTTTTCGTCAGCCACTGTTGGAGTTGTATGATTTCCAACGGGTATGTGGAGGCCGCGAGTACCTGGGCAAGCATTGGATCCGGATACAGCGCGATCGGTGCAACGAGCGAATCAAGCTGTTCCGGCGAGATTACGGTAGCTTCTTGTTGCTCCGGCGGTACATCGCCGCCACCTACTTTCGGGGTCGGGCTGTCAGGCTTCTGTTGCGTTTGGGCAGCAACAGGCAGGTCCATCTGCAAAAGCAGAAGGCAGCATAATGCGGCGAGAGCGTCTTTAGCTATTTTCCCGAGAAGCTTGAATCGTAAAGATTTCTTTATCATGATTGAACTTCCTTCGTCACTTCTTCCTCTACATTCTGCCGGCCAACGGTTTAAACCATTTCTCTCCTCAGCCGCAGCCGGTGCTGGGCTCCTTCTCTTTTGGGCCACCCTTAACTCCGATATTTGCACGGAGCCACTTTACTCCGAACAAAGCCGACAGGTAAAGAAGCCCCACCAGGGGACCAATCAGAGGCAGTTCGCTTCCGGTCCTCGTGCAAAGTCTTTGCCGGAGCTGTTGGGCGGGCGACCGCGTACCCGGAGACCAACAGCAGTCCTAAAAAGAACAACAGGCGTGCAAAACCGCTTACAGCCCTCCGCATGTTGATCCGCACCATCACGTTGGGTCTCCGCCAAGATCCGTAACGCACTTCCGCTCCTGTTGTTGGAGTAAACTCTGCGCTGCTTATCCATTTAGACTGATTCCGTCGCGCCGACAACTAGGGAAATCCCTAACTGTGGAATCCATGGGATGACTGAGCGAATTCATAACAATCACAAGGAAGTCAGTGGAGAAACATACGGTAGGTCTTCAAGAGCCGCATAAATCGCCGGAATCAGATGGGCCTTCATCCGGGATTTCCAGACATAGCCCCGAGCGCCTTCCTGCAGGCATGCTTTAACGAATTCTTCGCCAGTATTAATCGTCAGAAATACAAACTTAGCGGTACAGCCGGACTCGACGAGTTTGTGGACAGCGTCAATGCCGTTCATTACCGGCATGGTGATATCAACCACAATAACGTCCGGATTGAGCCGCTCTGCCTCTGATACGAGCGAAGCTCCATCGCTTGCTGTGCCGACAACTTCAAAATGGGGCCCCAGGAAAGCGACCTCTGCTTCCAGGAATTCCGGATGGTCATCGGCCAAGAGTATGCGCGGGCGAATCAATGGTCGCCTCCGTCCCAAAACAATCATGCCCTCGTGTTCCGCGCGTCAGCGTCCACGGTACAAGATCAAACCTGGACTGGATGTTAGGGGGCAGGAACGGCCTTCACCACTGGGGAAATCCCTAGTCCGTTAATTTGCAATTGCAGGGAGTTTCATCGCCCGTTGTGTGCCGCGCGTGCATACCCTGACGGTTCGGGATCAACAGAAATAAGCCCATGCTTGAGGGCAAACAATATCAACTCCGCATTACTTTTGAGGTTGAAAGCGTCCATGATGTGATGCTTGTGGAATTCCACGGTCTTTTCGCTTAGGTTGAGCAACCCTGCGATTTCCTTCATGGGCCGTCCTTCGGCAAACAACTGGACGATATCGCGCTGCCGTGCGGTCAATTCCGTGGCAAACTGTCGTGCCCGCGCTTTTGTGGCGACCCAATCCTCCGCCCTCAACTTGGCAGTCAAATAGGGCTTTCCACGCAGGACATTATCAATCGCCTTCAGTAGTTCCTTCCCAGTCGCGTGCTTGAGCACGAACCCGATCGGCCCGAGCTCAAGCGCTGCGGCAGCCAGATTTGGATCGTCTCGCATCGTCAGGAAGATGAACTTGATGTTGGGAGTTCGTTCCCTGATTCTGCGCGCCGCATCCAGTCCATTCAGGATGGGCATCGCCACGTCGACAATAATGACTTCGGGCTTAAGTCTTGCGGCTGCTTCAATCAAGGCACGGCCGTCTGACACCACCCCGACAACTGGGTACGTCCGTTCCAGAAAAACCCGCAAAGCCTCCGCGAAGATTGCATGGTCATCGGCGATCAGGAACGCCGGGCGGGACCTGTCCGTTCGAACGTTGTCCATCACTGGGACTCTTTCTGGGCGGCCGAGAACCCATAGTACACGATTCACGTCCACAATGGTGGACGTAGTAAATCCTGTTGAAGTGTTGTCACTTAAATAACTGGCGAAGCGCCAAGCTGTGACGTCCTTCACACCAAGATAATGCGCTGCCGATCCAGCGTGGCCAGGGCATTGCAAGCTTGCTAGACACATGTTTTTCTGCAGGCTTGAGCGGCACCCAAGCCTTGAGCGTGCCGCCAGCAGCCAAGTTACTGCCGTGCCCCGTTCACCTTAACTAGGGGTTTCCCTAGGCGACACCCTCCGGCTACAAGAATTAGCATTTAACCTACGCAAACCGGCGGGTGTCGATTGCCTCTTCGAGGCTAGTACAGGCGGAGGGCGGATTTGACATGTTTAACCCACCCGGACGGATAGGGGAGACAATGGTACGTACCAATTCAGACCAATGGAACAGTCGCAGATTCAGCGTA
>Ga0126379_10000106_pt1 | contig 39384 bp, 64 predicted proteins | sample PanSoiMetPlot_24_FD_92640 | JGI IMG/M metagenome (GOLD analysis project Ga0126379, IMG submission 92640) | Tropical forest soil microbial communities from Panama - MetaG Plot_24 | ecosystem: Environmental > Terrestrial > Soil > Tropical forest > Bulk soil | place: Panama | collected 2016-02-17
CGCTTGACCGGCCGGGGGCATTGGGCGCATTCCCCTTCCGCTTTCTTTCGCTCCAAGCACCGGGCGTTTCTGTCGTAGGCGGAAGTCATGCCGCGTCCCCCGGGCCCTCGTCCACGTTCCAAAACTTATCAAGTCCCCGGCGCATTGGTCCCTCGCTTGCGGCGGGTGTAGATGGAGACGAGTCGCCAGCATCCGCCGACCACGCGCACCGCCGTCACCGCCGCTTTGCGCGTCGGGTAGATGGTTCGTTCCGATGCACCAACGAATCCGCCGCGACCGAGCCACCACGTGGTGGACTCCATGGTGAGACACCGGAGCGCCACGCCTACGAGGCGCCTCGGTTTGGGAATGCGCACCACCGCAACGGTCACCTCATCCATGGTCCACCTCCCGGTCTGGTTTTCTTCCATGCGTCCCCGACACCTCCCCGCCCTCGTCCTCCTCTAGCCAAACCTCCATGCGTCTCCGCCATCGCCGGGCCTTGAGGTGCGCATCTAGAACGGCAAACGCCGCACAGATGGACGCGACACCCGCAAGGCCGGCGAGGAGGAGCACGGGGCTAACCCTCCACCGTGGATAGGGTGAGCCGCCCGAGGGAATCGAACCCTCCTAGCTCCGATACAAGCGGGGGTTGGCTACCAAGCCGGAGCGGCCCAATTTTTGGCTGCTTTCTTTTGGGGGGACTCCCCCCAATAGGTTCCCCGACCCGGCCATACGTGGCTCTAACTGGCCAAGTCACCATGACTAAGTGAGCGAAACTATTGGACCGTGGCCCCGGTTCGCCGGATTCAGGTTCCTGTGGGACTAACTCCCGTAAGGGTTCAAATCCCTTCTTTCGCACGAATCGGAGTGCCGACTCCCCCCGTACTCCCCCCGAATGGGTCCCCATCAGCGCCTCCCCGTCGCCCGACGCATCGGAGGCAATCCAAGGGCCTCCCGAGCCTGACGGCGTTCCGGGTGGGTATATTTGTTAGTGGTGGTGATGTGCTTGTGACCGACCAAGAACGCGACGCCCACTAGGGTGGCTTTCTTCTGATCAAGTAGGTCGGTGATTCTGCCGTGGCGAAAGTCGTATGGCGTGGCCTCTTCCGCTTTCCACTTCTCCAGCTTCCCTTTCGCAGCGGCGGCCCGGCATGCCTTACGGAACGGGACCCGCAAGTCATGGGCGCCAAAGACCGGCCCGATGTCCTTCGCCCACCTGTCAAGCGCCGCTTGGGCGATGGGGGTGACATCGATATCCCGCTCGTAGGCGACCTTATCGATCGTCTCGGTGATTTTGATCTCCGGTGTCCCCCGCCGGTAATGGGTGGGGGCTTCGATTTTTTCGACCGTTACGGGGCGTAGGCCCGTTTCCCAAAGCACGATGAAGAAATCCCGGACCGAGTGACGGTGCGGCCCACGACGCGCCCGCTCCGACACTTCCGGCATCTCCCGCAAAATGGCCATTGCCTCCCGGCGGGAAAGGGGGACGGCCTTGGTCTTATGCTTCCGCTCCTTGTCCGGAGTCCCCGGCATGTCCTTCCCCGGATAGGGCAGGGCGGGGACGGCGGTAATGTATTTGTGCTCAGGCGCCGCCGCCCACGTCATGAAGCGGCGCAGTGTGGAGATCTCTTTAGTAACAGTACTGCGTTTAACCACTTTCAATCGAGCCTTTGAATAGTCTGCTGTCCCAGTGACCCGGTCCAGCGTTTGGTAAAACCGCGCGAGCCTTCGGGCGTGCCGCTCCAAAAACTTGTAAGTTTGCTTGGCCACAAGCCCCTGCAGGCTTTCGAGCCATGCGGCCATTACTTCGTCAACCGGTTGGCCTGGGCGGGCGATGACAAGCTGTCGGTCCCACCTACCGGAAATAACTTCGGAGTAGATGAGCGCGGCCTTTTTCGAAGCGAGGCCAATATCTCTTTCACCCGTTGTGATTTCGCGACGCTGGCCTTGGTGACGGAAGCGAACTTGATAGATTCCATACTTGTTGAGGCGGAGCTTCCACCCTTGTGCTTGGCGAGCCATTGATCAATGTCCTCTTTCAAAAACCGAGGGCGCCCACCTCCGATACGAATGCAGGGGAGCGCCGCCCGTTTGCGGTCGAAGTCCCGCCGACTCATACGGCAATAGGCAGCGGCCTCGACACGGCTTAGGAGATCTTCGCGAATTGCAGGATTGCTCATCATCGGTCCCCTTTGTTCCTGTGAGTCTAGCCCATCGCTCATGCCGCCGCCTTCCTGCGACGGGGGAGCGGTATCAGGCGGACCACGATCCAGTCTTCATAGCTCGTCCCAAGCTCCCGGTTCAGCCGGGGGCACTGCCCTAGCGTCGGTCGCCTAATCCGGCGACTTATCAGCGAAATAGCCGACTGTGGGACCCCCGTACGCCGTGCTAGCTCCGCCTGGGAGATCTCACGTAATCGGCGATTGAGCCTGTCAATCGCATCCATCTAGCGCCCTATAGCAATCGCGATAGGGATACGCAACACCTATCGATCGTCACCCCTAAGACATACAAGGTATGCTAAACACTTCATTCCCGACCGTGGCGAACGGAGTTGGTTTTCCACAGGCTTTGACCTAGGATTCAACGAACGTGAGTAACGACCGAAAGCGGAGCCAGATCTCCCCGAAGCAGACCGAGCTACTTAAGCGTTGGCTTGATTCCCTCCTTCATCCGGACGGCGGTACGGCCCGGACGCAAACGCAACTAGCGGAGCTTTTGGGGGTGAGTCAGCCGCTTATTTCGGATGTCCTCCGGGGAAAGCAGATCCCAAGCATGGGGACCGTTCGCCTCATGATCGAAAACGGGCAAAAAAGACTAGGCCCCAAGGCGGATTTTACTTCCCTAATGCAGACTGCCCTTTACTGTCTAGGCCCTTACGAGGCAAGGGCCATGATACGAGCGAGGGGGCAAGCCCTAGATATTCTGTCGGCCGTCTATGACGAGGATTTCCTGCAGGCCATTGAAGCCGCCGATTGTCCGCCCCAAGGTGAAGGGTGGAACGTGGAGCAGTGGATCGAATACATCGTGCAATGCCGCCGCCTTTGGCGCGGTAGCAACCCCTCCGCCGCCCATATCCGCCGCATCGGCCCCGCCATCGCCAAAAAGGGCGGATGAGCCGCACGATTATCCGAGGCCGGGGACGCGCCCCGAACGGCCACCGCTCCTAATTCCGCCGCCGGCCCCATGCCCATTTCCGGACCCGCGTAGCCCAATGTAGGCCAATCCGCTCGGGTGGCCTACCTCACATTTGCGGCTAGCTATATCTATCGCGATTGCTATAATCCGGATATGAGCCAACGTCGTGGGTGTACGGGGGGGATCGACGGGCGGAGCTTGCCGGACGATGCGCAAGGCTAACCAAGCCCGCCCCGATTGCGCCGATTGCTTGGATGCGGGCGAAACCTGCGATCGGCATGCGGGCCGCTGCATTGGGTGCGGTTCGGTCAACGTGAGCCACCCCGACGTGCACGCCTATCGGGACGGCGTGCGGGCGTGGTGGTGCCGCGAATGTGACGGCGAATGGCGCCGTGAAGAGCAGGCCGAAATCAGGGCCGAATTGAGGAGAGGTTAAGTCGAATGAGTTTACCGTTTAAAATCCACGCGGCACCCGTTGCCAACAAAGCCGCCGCCAAGGGCAAGCTACTTGCCACCGCGGCACATGCGGAGGACGCGGCGGCCATCGTTTCCGCGCAGGGCGACGGAGCTTCTATCTGGTATATGGGCGTTTGCGTTTGGCGGGAGGGTGCCGAGACGTTCCCGGCCGGGGAAAGCTACGATGCCGTTGCGGAAGTCATCCACAGTCGCATCGATGGCAGTGAGGGGGAGTCATGAAAAGCTTGTTTCGGACGATTGGGCACATCATCGGGTGGATCCGCTACGTGGCGGCCCACATCAAAAAGGACCACAGCGATCCGGGCGCGCTTGTCGCCCTCGCCGTGATCGCCACCATTGGGGCCATCACGATGGGGTGCCTGCGGTGTCGTCCGGTGGTGATCGTGCTCGATTCGGGCTTCAACGATACGGAAATCAAGGCCGCCGAAAACGCCGCGCAAGCTTGGGAGGATAGCTCCGGGGGCGCGCTTCACCTTGATGTCATCTCCCGCCGCGTGACCGCCGTTGGTTACTCGCCCGCAGGCCGGGTCAACGTGCATCCGTCGACCTGGAACGAGGTGCAGGCGATGCGCGCCAAGCTTGGCGCCTCGGGTGACCTTTGCGGCGGCGGACTGACCGGTAGTGCCGTGCGCGATGCGGATATCTGGATCGTCATGGATAAGCCCGAAATCTGCCCGCCGACCTACGTTCTATTCCTCCATGAATTCGGCCACATTCTGGAGGACAACGGAAACCACGTTGGCGAGGGCGAGGGCGTCATGGAGCCGAATCCCAATAACCAACACCGCGAAATCACGGCCGCCGATCTGGCCCTGGTGATGGGACAATGAAAGACGAGGCCTACGCCCATGCTGTCCGCCTCCTAGAGGCTCGCATTGTCCAGCTTGAAACGGAGCTAGAGCGAGTACGGGGCGAGCGTGATCGACTGATCGGCCGGGAGCAAGGGGCCGAATATGCGCCCGGCGTAGCGGCTCCCTTGGCCAAGGTCGATACGCTCATCCCGCCCGCCGCTTCCGAGGCCGTAGCCAAGCTCCTAGAGGCCGCAAAGGCCGCCCACGGCTGCATGCTGAGTCCCCGCTCCGGAGTCGCTATCCAATTGGCGGGCGCTATCGCCACCATCGAAAGTCTCGGTCGATTCGTGCGGGGGAGGTGGGTGCTTTGAATTCCTGGTTTCGCCTACCCTGGCCGGAGGTGCCCACCGTATGGATCGATACGGAGACCACGGGAACGCACCCGGGAATCGATCGCGCCGTGTCGATTGGGCTTGTGCGTTTTGAGCGTGGACAGGCTGTGGCGGAATACCATTCCTTGGTAAACCCCTGCTTTCCTATCCCCCTGGAGTCCACCGCCATCCACGGGATTACGGATGACATGGTGGAGGGGGAATCCCGCATTGAACACATTGTGCAACGCCCCGAATTCAAGGCCATTGTTGAGGGGTGTCAACCGGGAGCCTATAACGCGCCATTCGATCGGTGGATGGTGCCGCCGTTCACGTTCGATAGGACATGGCCCTGGCTTGATTGCCTATCGCTTATCAGGAAGGTCGATCGGTTCGAGAAGGGGCAGGGCCGCCACCGCCTGGCCAACGTTGCCGCCCGCCACGGTGTCCCGCTAGCCAAGGCCCATAGCGCCTTGGATGACGCCCGGGCGGCGGGTGAAGTCTTCTATAAGCTTGCTCCTCGCGTCTACGGCCCCGACTGGTGGCTTGGAAATGTGCTCCACCGCCAGGCCATGGACGAGGTGATGGAATGGTACAGATTCAACAAATGGCTGTCCGGACAGCCACCCTTACCCCTTCCGGAGGAGAGTAACAGTGCAAGTAGCGAAGCGTGAATTGGGCCCCGGTATCTACAAGCGTCTACCCTATGGGCTTTATGAGGGTATCCCCGCCACTAACTCCAGCTCCCTACGGGAATTGCTCCGGAGCCCGAAGCAGTACCTTTACCGAAAGGAGAACCGGAAGGAATCCGAGGCCCTCACCTTGGGCCTAGCCGCCCACACCGCGATCCTTGAGCCGCATCGGTTCTTGGCGGAGTACGCGCTATGGGATGAGCGTTCCGATAACGGCAACGTCCGGCCCCGCCGCGGCAAGGATTGGGATGCTTTCCAGGCCGCGCAGGGAGCGCAAGGCCGGCGGATCGTACGGGCGGACGAGTATTACCTAGCCGCTGCGATGCGGGACGCGGTACGAGGCCATGGGCCGGCCCTTCGCTATCTCAAGAAAGGGGACTCGGAAATCTCCATGGTGTGGGATGACCCGGAGACCCGCTTTAGGTGCAAGGGTCGGGTCGACTGGATCGCAGACGATAATGACGTCCCGGTCCTTGTGGGCGTCAAAACCGCCCGGGAATGCGGCCCTCGCACCTTTGCCGCCGCCGCCTACCGCTACGGCTACCATATCCAATGGGCCTTCTACCACGATGGATTCGCGGCCACCACCTCTGTCCAGCCACGCGTGATCGAAATCGTCGTGGAAAAGGAGGCTCCCCATGACGTTGCGGTCTACCAGGTCCCGCCCGAAATAATCGAACTAGGTCGGGACGAGTACCGCCGCCTGCTTCTTCTTCTTATGGAGTGCGAGCATACCCACAATTACCCCGGATGCGTCCCGGGCGAACAGATCCTGAGCTTTCCCGCTTACGCTTACGATATGGATAACGACATTGAATCCCTAGGGTTGGAGGCATAATGAGCGAGTTTAAGAAACCGGTCGATTGGGATGAATTGTACCCCGGTCGATTTTTGAAGGCGGGCCAGCTCCTTGGCCGGAAGGTCACGCTAACGATCGCGAGTGTGGACGTGGACGAGCTAGAGGGCGACAAGGGCAAGAAAATGAAGGGTATTGTCTCGTTCGAAAAAACGCCCATGCAGCTAGCCTTGAATCGCACGAACGGCGTTTGCCTAAAGGCGATGTTTGGCCGTCACCTCGCCGATTGGGTGGGCAAAAAGGTCACCCTCTTTCCGTCCGAATGGAACGGTGAGCCGTGCATTCGGGTGTGGGGATCGCCCGATATCGAGGCCGACATGGCGATCGAAGTCCAGCTCCCCCGCCGTCGCCCGATCGCTATGACGCTGCACAAGGTCGGGACCAAGGCGGAGGCCGCCGCCTCGGACGGCGCGCTACCCTCGTCTCCGCCGCCGTCCTAGCTGGCCAATCTCAAAACCTCTCCACGGGCCCGGTAGCGCAAGCGATCGGGCCCTTTCTTTTGCCCTACCGAATACCATTGATCCCCCGGTGGCTCCCGATTATATGAATCCTGATAATTGGGAAGCGAGGGGATCATGGCCTGGAATTGGTCGACGGTTCTTGAAAGCGCCCCGCGTTCGGCTGCAGGCCGGTTCCTAAACGAGCAGATCGGGCGCCATGCCCCGGGGGCATGGCCAAACGGAACGCGGGTCCAGCGGGCGATCCTGACGGCTAGGGACCTCGATAGGGTCAAGGACGAGGGGGAGGTGGTGGGCTCGGTCGGTCCCGTCATCATCGCCCACGAGAGGGAATACGCGTATCTCGTGGCGTGGGACGACTTCCCCGCCGTCCCTATCCTTACCCTTGGATATCGGCTAGAGCGGATCGATGGATCCTAAGGACCTCCACCCCGCCGCGCGCGCCATCCTCTACACCTTTCTCGGTCTCATGGTGGCGGCATGCGTGGCGCTGGAAATTCTGCTTCTCACGCATGGGAGCCTTTTGGACCCCTAACGCCGTAGCCGACCGGGCCGCCAACGCCCGGCGGAAGCGCCTTCTTTTTGGCCCGCATGCGCCGAATATCAGCGTCAAATTCGGCGGCCACTTCGGGCTTGACCGCATGCAGAAACCGCCTCTGCTTAGCGCTCTTATAGGGCATGGCCTATGCGCACGCTGCGCCCCATCCGGCGGCGGCATACCTTTCCACCTGGAGTTTTTCCGGATCGGTGAGGACACGGGAGTAAAGAAGCACCTCCGGTATCGCGCAATTGGCAAACGTGGTCCCCGATCCGGTACAAAAGAGCCGAATTCCTGCCGCATCGGTACTCGCGACGCTAGCGCCGCTGGCCCGGTTAACCCCGCTTGTCCGTAGGTTCTGCGCCGTTCCCGAGGTTGACCCCGAATAGATGTAGGTTGTATTGATAAGGGCATCGGTACCCAAAGCGTCAATTTCAGCCGCACCCGAAAGGAATAGGCGCACATCGGTATTCGGTCGCGTTCCAAAGAAGATTCCCGACGTCACGCCACCATTCGCCCCGCCGATCTGGCATGCGTTGGCGGAAGCGGTCAGCTGGCGAACGATGTAAAAGAGCGTGTAGGGCGGGACCAAGGTGAACGCGGCTTGGACGAAATCGTCGACCCCGTCGCCCACCGGGGCGAGCTTACCGTTAACGGTGGTGGTCGTGGGAACGAGGCCGCCTGTCGTTTGGGCCAAGTCCTTACCGCCAATCTTATCTAACCAATGAAACGAGGTGGCCGGAACGATGGTGAGGCCGCTATCGGCTTTCCACCATGCCATCAGATTGGCAATGGAATTAGGATTGAAGCCGCCGCCGCCCTGCATGGCCCACCCGGGCCAACGATTCTTGAGCATTACGCGGCCTTTCGCCCACCCGAGCAGGCTACGAGTCCGGTGGCGGTGGTGGCGGCCATCACCCGCTTGAACCGTCCCGGAACGTATTGTCCGGCGGTGGCCACGATGGTGGTAGAGACGCTGTCGTAAACGCCTTGGATAACGAGATTCCCGGCGCCTCCTACGAGAATACCGAGATTGCAGGTAGCCGTGAGATCCGTAGTGTCGCTAGGTGTAATCGCGGCAAAATTGGTCGGCTGTGTTAAAAGCGCATTGGTCGATGCCATCACTACCCCCTTAGGCGGTTTCTAGTTGCTGTGTCCTTGTCTCAATCGCTTTGGAGGTGTCCACCTTGTGGGCACTACCGCCTGCCATGCCCTGCGACGGCTGGATTTGCTCCGGAGGCTTGGCGGTATCGCTATTCATGCTCGCGAATAGATCTCCGATCGCTTTGGTGAATTGGGGCGATTGGGTGGGATCCACCGCCACGCCGAACAATCGCCCGATCTGCAGCTTTTGCGTATAGGCAACGGTCTTACCCTGCTCCGCCATGGCCGTTACCCGGTCCATCACCTTGGTTTTGACGTCGGAGTAGGTCTCCGGTAGCACAGCCTTAAGCGCCTCCACCGATTCGCTGGACAGCTTGTTATGGGAAAGGTCATTGATCGCTGTCATCGGCCTTTGAAGCGTCTTTACGTAACGCATGAATTTCGCCTTAGCCATATCAGTGACGCCCCGTTGCGGCGTCATGGAAAGGGGCGGGGCGACCGCTTGCATGGGCATCTTGGCCTTTAAGAAGTCAATCGCCTTGGCCTGTTTATTTTGAATCACCATGGCCACCCCGGGCGCATTCTGGATCATGGGGCCGAGGGTCTGTTCGGTATGGTCGCGGGTCGCCTCCGCCTGGCTTGCAAGCTTGGACACCGCGGCCGTGGCCTGATGGTATTGGCCATCCAAGCTCTTGGGTGTTTTGGAGGTCTGCAGGGGGATGACGTTGGGGCCGGGACCTACCGTGCCCGCCGCCAGGGCCCCGATTTGATCGGGATTCTGCGCCGCAAGCTTGGCCGGTACCGCCGCCCCCTTGGATAAAAACTTATCAATGGCGTCCCCTATCTTCTTATCAACGGAAGCCGCCTCCTCCGCCACCGCCCCGACCTTGGAGAGCTTATCAGCCGCATAGGCAAGAACGGAGGACCCGCGCTCCCTTAGGACCTTGTGCGCCGCGGTCGTGAGAAGGGCCGCCGCCGCCGCCTGCGGATGAAGGAGAGACAAGGCCGATAGACCATGGCCGGAATGCTCCCCGAAGCCCGTCAGAGCCCCGAAGCCGCCCGCGATTTGATCGGTAAGCGATGCCCAATTGTTCCCAAGCTTGCCCGCTAGGCCATCGCTCGCCATGTCCGAGGCGAACCGGAGGGAGGAGTAAAGCCGCTTGGTTTCCTGCCAATCCTTAGCGAACGTATCCGAAATCCCAAGGTCCCGGGCCGCCTTGTCGGCCGATGTCGTTAGCTCGTCCTCCAGAATGCCGCGGAATTTCTTTAACTCATCGGCCATTGGATTGGCCGCCCGCGAATCCCACCGGATCCGTTCGTCAAGGCCTTTTCGGATATCCCATAGCTTGGCGTGGCCAATCTCATTCCCGGCGAAATCCTCAACAAATGGCTCTAGCCGCTTGGCCATCGCCTCGCCCAAGTCCCGCTTGGCTGGATTGTCAAGAAGGGGTTGCACCACCTCCTCGTAAGCGCGCTTAACGACCTTGGAGCCGTCCACCAGATTGCCCTCGCCTCTCGCAACGGCCGCGGCGTCCAGCTCCTTCATCATGTTGCCAAGCTTTTGACCGGTGGCCTCCGCATCCTTACCGACGCTTTCGGCCACCTGATCCACGCTCCATCCGGGCTGAATGTGCCCTCGCGCCAAAAGGTCCTTGCTGATTTCCTCCGCCCCGCCCGCCCTGGCCTCCGCCTTCTTGGCCCACGACTTCAAGCCACCCGCGGCCTTGAATGCCCGATCCTCCGCGAATTCCTCTACCGCCCCGCGAATTTTGGGCATGACGGTTTTCGCAGCATCCTCAATCAAGCTAGACCCTGCTCCAAGCCCGGCCCCTACCGCGCCACCAAAGAGGGCCCCGTGCTTGGCACCCGTCCAAAGCCGCTCCGCCGTGAGTGGCTCATTGTCCAAAACAGCATCGGAGTAGGCCCCGCCAAGGCCATAGGCCGCGCCCTCGGTAGCTCCCCTCGCTGCATAGGGCAGTGCTTTCTGTGCGGTACGAGCAAGAAGTCCCGCCCCGCCCTCACCCGTTAGCGCGCGGGTCCCGGCCTCCGCCAGGCCGCCGAGCGTATCCACGCCCCGGACGCCCGCTCCGACCCCGCGAATTCCCTCCCCGGCCAATCCTTCGATTCCGCCGAAGGCGAGCGGGGCGACCGTGCCCACCACTTCGCCCGCGATGTTTGCGGTAGGATTCGTCTCGGTATAGCCCTTGATGGCCTCCCGGGTCCGCTCCCCGGCGCCTGGACTCCCGAACGCCTCCGCCGCCTTGACTGCGAGGCCCTTGCCGCCTCCAAGTAAGAGCGCATTGCCCGCTCCGATGGCCCCGGAAATAGCGGCTCCGCCAACGCCTCCGTATTGCTCCTCCCGTGCCGCGGCGGCCTGCTCCTCGGCGGTGGGGATCGCGTGCTTGTCGGGGTCATATTGAGAGGCGGGAATCGAACGAACGGCTCCATCCGCGCCAAAGGTCGGGACCATGGTCCCGGGAGCAAATCCATATTGCCCGGACTTGAACGCCGATCCTACATCCGCATCGGGGATGTCATGGATTTCGCCGTTTCGGTCGATCATATCCATGGGGCGCTATTCCTCATTCGCACCCGTCCCGCCTGCTACCTGACGGGAGGAATGCGCAAACTTAGTGCCCAAAGCCATATTGGCCGTGCTTTCCGCCGAATTCAGTTCGAGCGCCAATTGCTGTGGCGACAGCGTGCGGAGGTATTTCTTCTCGTTTTCGAATTCCGTTTCGGTAGCACCCGTCGGGAATCGATTCTTGACAATCTCGGCCCCTACCGCATGGATCAAATGCTCGCGCGCATTATAGGCATCGGTCCCGACGGCCGCGGCGGCCTTCCAAAGCTCCGGAGCGCCGATCTTCCATTGGCCGCCGCTGGTGCGCTCCAAGCCCATGAGGGGCGCGTCGTTTTCGAGCGTATGAAGGAGGACGCGCGCCGGGTGCTTTGCATTGTATTCGGGAGCCGTCCACGCATCCTCGCTCCCCCCTTTGCCCATGAGAAGGCCTGCGGGAGCGTATTTCGTTTGGTTCGAAGTGGACATGGTATAGCGGTTCAGCTTTTGGATATTGTCGATGCGTTCCGACTGGATCTTAGCCTGCAAGATCTTCCATTGCGCCCTTTGCTCGGCGGGCAAGTTGCGCGCGCCAATCTCATTGACTTTTTGCTCCACCATTCCGAGCATGGCAATCCGGACCCCCGTTTCCGCCGCCTGTCTATCGCCATATTCTTGGCGCAATTGACCTAAGAGGTTCGTCTCGGCTTGGATGGTGTCGCGCTTGTTTTTAAGGTTCGCCTCTTGGGCATGGATATCGTTATCAATGTTCTGTTTCATCTTGTCTACGGCGTAAGCGGGGCCGCCGTTTAGGCTCGCTCCGAAGCCGGAAAGGCCTTGGAATAGAGCGGACTCCAGCTTATAGGCGGTGTCCTTGTCGCCCCAAAAATGTTTCGGATCAATCTTCTCCGCCGCCGCCTCCCGGGACAACTGATCAAGCTTCGCTTGCCGTTCCCCCATCACCCGCCGCCGTTCGGCCTCTATCGCGGCCTGGCGTTCTTGCGATGCCTTCAAGTCCCCTATCGTTTGCGTGTAGAGGGAACCTAGCTCCCCCGCCTTCTTGCCCTGGACATCCAAAAGGCCCTCTTCCGCCTTGGCCCTGTCCGCATCGGCCCCTTGTTGCTGGGCAATTTCAGCTTTTGAATATTGATTCTGCCCGACTTTGGTGGTGGTGGTGGCACCCCCCATGCCTATCATTTGAAGGGGATTGATAGCGGGGCCCTGATCCTCTTTCTTCTTGTCATCGATGAAGATACCGCCCGCCGCCCTTGCCTGCGGGCCGCCTCCGACATCCCCCGGTCGCGCCAAAAACGGAGGAGCCACACCCGGAGCCGCGGGCTTACCGGACAAGGCGGACTTATATTGCTTATCCTCCGCCTCTGCCTTGGCCTCCGCTTCTCTCTTTAGATCGTTTGGATCCTTGTAGGCATGGCGCAACCCTGCCTTGAATTCATCAATCGCGTTTTGTCCGCGTTGAAAGAAGTCGGGAGGCTTCGCCGGGAGCGGCGAGGCGGGAGGCGGCGGCGGAGCGGGTGTCATGGCCGGCCCCTCGGACGCCAGCGGGCCGGGCGATGACATGACGTCGACCGATGGGGGGGCCGCCGAGGGCGGGGCGCCCGCCTGGGTCGCTAGGTAATCGCGCGCCGCATCGCCGCGCAGGAAGGCGGGGCCGTCCGGGTCATCGGTCGGCACCATGATCGTTCCATCCGGCATCGATGCTGCGCCCGGGCCGAAATTCATGCGGCCTGCCCCCCTTCGTACGGATCCTTAATCCCGTCGTCGATTTGATAACCCGTATCCTTCGGCGTAACCGCGGGCGTTCCCGTCCCCGGGGCCCCGGTGTTCCCGGGCTTCCCCGATTGGGAATCGATGTAGCTTTGACCCAAAGTGGAGGCCCCTTGCGCCGCGGCCCCAACGTATTTGTCGGTACGGTTTTCGCCGAATTCCTTGGACTTCTCGGCAAGCTCCCCCGTATTGGTATTGGCGTTTTGTTGCGCGATCCCCACTTCCTGGTAGCCGTGCGCTTGATTGTAGAGCGCCGTCTCCCGATTAACGGCCATATCCTGCGCGCGGTTTTGCTGGCCAAAATATTGATTGGTGTAGTATTGGACTTGGGTGTCGTTAAGACCGCGTTGCCTTAGTTCGGCGTCTAGTTTGGCCTTGGCCTCGGACGAGGTAATGAGGCCCTGCTGGACGGCATTGTTGTATTTGTCGGCAAGGACCGTGGCCTCGTTCCTCTGCGCCCCGCCAAGCTCATTGGCCGCCACGTTCTGCTCTTGGATCCCCGCGGTTCTCTGCTGGCCAAGAACGGTCCCTAGCGCCTCCCGGGCTTGCGCATATTCCTGCGCCCGAAGCTCCGCCTGCTGGCGAGTCGTTTGCTGCATAAGGTTCTGATTTGCGCGCAACGCCTCTAGCTGAGTAAGCCCTTGGGTCGGCCCTCGCGCGCTATTGGCAAGCGAAAGGCTATTGGCCATCGCAATGTCGCGACCCTCCAATAGCTGTTGTTCGGCCAAGGACGGCGCCCCGCCCTCTAGATCGCGATTGAGCCTGTCAATGAGAGCCTGCTGCCCCGCCCCGGACGCCCCTGTCATCAAGGTCTGCGCCTGCTGGCGTTGGAGGTCCCCCAAGTCACTGACGCGTTGCTCTTGAGGAGCGGCGCTGCTGAAATCGATCCGGGTATCCGCCATCGTCGGAGCGGCCCGGTTCGCGGCGTCCTTGGCGTTTGCCGCTAGCTGGCGGGTATCGGTCTGTGGGTTTTTGGCGATTTGGGTCTGCAGATCTTGCTTTTGCTGGATCGCCAGATTGAGCGCCGCTTGGAGGCCTGGGTTATTCTTGACGTCCTCGGACAGGATCGCGATCCGCTTGTCGAGGTTGTCAAGTTGGCCCTGCTGGACCGGGGTGACGATGGGCGTCCCATAGCCCGCGCTAGCGGGCGTATCCCATGCTGCAGGATTCATTTGATACCCCACTCCTTGGACGCCACCCGCCCCCGGGCTCCCCACCGGAACGACATTTCCATTCGCATCTAGCGTCGTAGGCCCGGAGCCCTTACTGCTGGCGCTTTCGGTAAGCTTATCCCCGGCGGCCTTTCCAAGTGAATATCCGGCGGCGGCCCCCGCCGGCCCTCCGGCGACAAATCCGCCCACCCCCCCGGCGATGCTAAGGACCGTCCCCATATCGGGGCCATTCGGGGACTTAGTCCAATTGTCTCCGTTTTGCATATAGGTCCAGACGTTATCCGTCGCCTTTTGCACCTGTTCCGGAGACCAATCCGGATGTTGCTGCGCGATGGATTGGGCCCATCCGGCCATAAACCGGTCCTTATTCTCCGCTAGCGCCTTATTGCGGAGGTCATCGCTCCAATTCATTGCCTAGCCTCCACCTGTAGGGCATGCCCGCGGCTCCCTTTCTTCGGGACCACCTCAAGAATCAAGCCGCTCATCCAAACGCTATTGCCGTTGGCGGTAGCCGCCTGCTGAGTGGAAATGCGAAACCGCACCCCCGCACATTTCTGTTGAATGAGGTGGTAGGAAACCTCCTCCTTGACGGCCAGGCCGTCTAAGGTCGCCCCGTTAATGGTTTTCGATTCGCCGAAAGTAGAGGATCCGTCGTAGGCCACTTCAATCTTTAACGCGTGGTTTTGCTGGCGCGTGCCTAGAAAGGTGGCGGTTCGCACCCGGCCGTAGGCTTGACGGCCTCCAAATGGATAGATGTTGGCCATTTCCACCACGGCAGGGATAAAGAGGCCGAAGTCATCATAGGCCGTCAAGGATTCGAGCCAAATGGCAGGCTGAAATCCGCTCGCCCACATGAGCTTATACGAAATGCCGTTAATACATTTCGCATCGATGTAATCGAGCAAAAACCCGACGTCGAGACCCGCATAGTCAAACGTGGACCATGTCCCCCGGGGGCTTGCCTGCATGGTGTTGCGCGTATTGAGCACCAATTCCTGATGGCGGGGCATTAGGGCGGGATTGTTGATACTGAACCGCACCTCGTCCCGATCGGTAGGCACGTAAGCCGCCATAATCTCGTAGTTTTCAAGCCAGCCGTCTACCTCATGGCCAATCGGGACAAGCGTTAGGGCTCGGTCAAGGAGGAAAATACCTTTTTGGGACCCGAAGTAAACGCCCGCCTCCGCCACCACCACACTCCGCCAATCGGTGGCGCCCACGTCGGAGGCGAGCTTATTGATTTGGATATTGAGGCCTTGCCCCCGATCGTCCGGCCAGGCCCCGCTAACGACAAAGGCCTCCGTTGCCGTGAAGGCGATAAGCTTGTCGTCCACGCTCGCCAATGCTGTCGGCTGTCCTCCGGTCGGCAGGCGAAATTGCAGGGCATCGTTGAAGCCCGGAGCAATCCCCGGAACGTATTCCTTGGAGTACCAGATCGATCCGTCCTCCGCCGAAATCAGAAATAGGCGGTTCGCGTGGGTGATGATGACATCCGTGCTAGGCGGGGCGTAATTGGCGAGCGCTCCACCGTCTGTATAGAGGGTGGGGAAGCTCTGGATCGTGGCGTCCGGATTGATGAGGCTAAAGATGAGGGGGGTATCGCTACCATTGTTGCTCGCCACATTGGTGGGCGTTTGCTGACGATAAAACGTGGTCCCCGCCGCCGTGGTTCCATAGATCATGAGTCGCACGGGCGAAAGGGCAGGCTCCGCGACAGAATCCCGGTTCGAGAAGGGGAGCGGTTCAACCTGTCCTTGCACCGTTTGATTGGGTGCAACGATGGTAATGGATGCCGCAAGGCCCGGGGCCGATCGGTGCTCATTGCCCCTAGCGTCCGTCCACTCCCACACCGCTAGGTATTGATGGACGCCAGCATCGATTGTCCCGCCTGCATTGATGGCCGCCAAAACAGGCGCTTGAGGCTGTGCGGAAAACCCCACTTCAAAACAATCCCGGCCATCGAAACAGCAGAGATGCCCTCCCGCGAGGTAGGTGAGGCCGCCTAGCTCGGTACTGCAGTAGCGAGCATGGGAGACATAATCCAAAAAGACAAGGTCAACGCCCGATTGTTCGATGACCGTCGTATAGTCATAATTGATTCGCTGCTTTTGCTTGGTGACAATCGTTGTCAAAAGCCGCCCATCCGGTAGGGTGATGACGGACGGAACGGTAAAGCCAAAGCTAGGCTCAAATCCGGCGATGAGGCGGGCGCATTCCGCATCGAATAGAGTGGACAGAAACCCACTAGCGGCGGTACCGAGCGGGACGACGATCGCCGCCCCTTGGATGGGGTCAACCTGCAGGCCCCCCTTGATGTTGCTCTCCAGGGCACGCGTTACCCCGTTGCGATCCAGCCAGGGCTTCGTTAAAAGCTGGCGAGCATAGCCGACCGAGGTGCTACCGAGCACACCAGCATTGGAGACGTCCCGCGTATTGGTTCGATAGAGTGGCCCCGCCACGGACGTGGTCCATACCGCCCTCGCGTGGGTCGCGTCCTCTCGACATAGCGCCACGACTTTGCCCGCTGGCCAGGCCGCCTCAAGAGTCACGGCCGCAAAGGCGGCTACGAGGTTGGAGCCATTGGAGGTGTAGCCTCGACACTTGAGGTCCCCCGTGGCGTTTTCACGATAGGCGAGGTAGACCCGCTCATTGGCCGTGCCGCAGGTGGCGATGCAATCGGCACTCGGAACGGTGGGGAAGGTTACGCTGGCAAGCTGGCCCATACCGGAATCACGGATCCCAAGCTCATTGCTAGCGACTGTTTTAAAGGCAAAGAGAAACCGATCCGTAAACCCCCCTAGCGGAGCCGTGTCGATGGGCCCGTCCCCATTGGCGTCAAAAACCCCATCTGCGCTATCGATGGCCATCGTTGCCGTATTGATGCGGAAAGCGCGGATGCCGGAACCGGTGGCGAAGTAGAAACACCAAAACCATTGATTCACGGCCGCAATGCGCGGCCGGCTCGAATTCGTGGTCTGATAGGGGGCGAACCGCTTAATCACCTCACCCGTCTTTGCGTCCGCCAACATCCAAACGATATAGTGGGTGGAGGTATAGACCGATCCTGGCCAATGCTGGCAGGCCCCGACAAGGATGTACCGGCCATCGATGGAGAGGGCAATGTCCGTTTCCGATACCCTCGCATTTTCCCGCACGATCGATTGACGTTTGATTCCAGCAAGGCCCCCCAAAAGGGTCCCATGAAGGATCCCCGTCATATCGCGGATCGTGGCGTTCACCTCGTCCGTAATGAGGTACGGGGTTTTATTGTGCTCAAACAAGCGAACGCCGTTGAAGGGCGTTCCGAGGGCGAGCGTGAGCGGCGTATGCCCGTTGCGAGTCCGTAGGGCCCCCGGGGTAGAGAACACGACGTTTTGGGCCGTAAGGAGCTTGGTCGTTACCACGGCACGTGGATCCGTTCGGGTGTCGATGCCATCCCCGAAATTCACCTCCACTAGCTGCGAATCGGCCATCACCAGATCCAAAGGGTAAAATTGGCGGCCGTTCCGCCCGCCGCCTGCCGTACGGTTACCGTCTTAGCGTCGCCCGCCCGAAAGATGAGAGGAGCCACCGCCGCGACAGTGCCATCGCAGCGGCATGTGATGATGCCACGGGGAATCCGTTTTAGCCCGTGCGAAATGATAACATCATTGGTCGTAATCGAGATGGGCCCCGTCATCTCCCCCGACAAGAATGGAAAGGACTTCGCCAGCGCCCGAAACGCCTCTTGGATCCGCTCTTGGATGAAGCGTAGATCCTGGACTCCGGTATATTGATTCGTGGGGGGACGGACTTCGGGCATGGCTACTCCCCCCACCAACTTGTCAGCTCTTGGATCACCAGCGGTTCGGACTGATCACGCTCCCCTAACGCCCGGATGTCCTTTAAAACTTCGTTGGCCTTGCTGATGGCATAGGAGGGATCCGATTCCTCCTTGGCTAGGGCCGCCGCCGTGACATCCCAAACGACATATTCCTCCAAGCCTACGTAGCCGTCCAGCGGATCGGCGGGGGCGGTTAGCTTAACCGGAGCCTTGACGTAATTGAGGCGCAGGGAGTGGACGGCGGTAGGGGTGGGGACGAACCGGATTACCGCATTGCGGATGGCATAACCTACGCCGCATTCGGTCGATCGGGAGCCAACCCAAATCCCCCACCCGGACCCGGATAGCTGATCCTCCAGCTGCTGTTCAGTCGCCCTCCGGAGGCGCTTTTTAACCCCGCTTCCGTCATCCCACCATAACGACAGTTCCTTGAGAAAGTCGGTCGGGAGATTGACGGACTCGACGTTGGCCGTGGTCGTAAGGGTGGCGGTGCTATTGAAATACTCGGCCCCGAATGTTTGCGTTAGCTCCCGGTAAAACTTCCGGATGGACGCATTGATGAGATCCGTCCATTCGGAGGCCGCCACCGGGCCGCCGTTCTCCATGTGCGAGCGTTGCTGCGCCCATGTCGTTAGTTGCGCTAGGGTAACCGTCAGAGCCACGGGGCCCCCTTCTTGGCTTACTCCTCGTAGGCGCGCTCGTCATTGGCCATCAGACAGGATTTCATGGCCTCTTTAAAGGCGTCCCGGTCGCCCGACTTGATTGCATCGAACGCGGCATCGAGATGCATGTCGCGATCGTCGCCCTCCCGCTTTTCCTCTTCCGGCGATTCGCTGGCCTCTTCCTCCGGCGATCCCTCTTCCATGTCCTCATCGCCCTTTTTGGGCTTGCCAATGCCGATGATGAGGGCGGGGCCTTTGTCCTTGGGACTCATTTGACGGCCCCCACTTGGCAAACCGCGATGATGTTAATGCGGTTCGATGCATTGGCGGCAATATCCGCCACCGCTCCGCCCGGATTGTTGCGGATGACTACCGTGGCCTTGCTCCCCGCCGTGAGGGTCACGGCCCCGACCTGGATATTGGTATCCACGTTGGCCGCCGAATTGATTTGCACGTAGGCACCGATCGCCACAATGGCATTGACGGCAATGGACAGGGTTACTGTCCATGTCCCGGTCGACGTCCACACCACCGAGTCAATAAGGGAACCTTTGTTGACGGTGGCATCCGGATTGCTCCCCCCATTGGGGGCAAATGAACCGGCCACCACCAATTGACCCTTGCCATAGGTCCAAAGGCGATCAAAGGTTTTGCCCGCACTCATGGCTAGAGGCTCCTAACAAGGACTCGGATCCATCCGGCCGGGACGACGACACCTGTTGACGCTTTGGTAATTTGAAAGGACAGGACTTGGCCGGCCGTCATTTGGCGAGTAGCGGGTGTGGCGGAGACGGCGATATTATAGGGAACACCCGCGGCAATGTTTCCGCCGCCGCCGCCGCCTGTCGTTTTGGTATCCGTTTGGGCTACGACGGTCCCCGCACCTCCGAGGCCATCATGCTTATTGATGATGATGGAGGCGTAGGTGGCATCGTTAGCGGTTAGAGTCCCCGCCGAAACGAATTTGACGTCAATAATCTCCCGATCGCGGTAGGGAACATGGAAATAGTCGGCGGCGGTGGTGGTGGAGGCCATGGCATCGGCGGACGCCTTGACGTACTGCACCGCTTCCTCGAAAATGCCGTCAACTTGATCCTTAACGTTTTCGGGTGAGATGTCATGGGCCGAGAAAAGGCCGCGGAGCCACAGCTTAAAATTCGAATAGATTGCAGCCATTTTTCCCTCCCTTAAACCGTGGGAACCGTGATCCGGCCATTGAGACCGGGGGCCAATCCGAGGAGGTTACCCCTCCATCCGGCCCTGATTTGGACACCGTCCGCCGTGGGATCCACGACGAAGTTGGAGCCGGAGGCCTCGGTAAAAAACCGAGGCGTTTTCCCGAGGCTTTTCCATTGCCACGTCCGTTTGGTAAGCGCCCAAGCGATGTTGGCTTGGCAGTTGTGATCCGCCATCACTTCCACCGGACGGCCGCCGGAATGGACTTTGATGGTGTCATAGCCAACCTCGCCGGTTCCGGACTCCTTGCGCATGGCCTTGGCGCCAAGGTCCAAGGAGAAGTCCGCGAATCGGTTGTAATCCGTGATCACGGTGTCAATGGATCCGGACCCCGCCTCCACCCGGAATTGGGCGAGGGCTTTGATGATAGCGTCGGAGATATTGAGGAGCGAACCGTCATAGCGGAGGCCGCTAAGGCGGGTGTCTACGCTCCGATCAAATCCAAAGACCGCATCTCCGGGCGATGGGGCCGCGGCGGGAATATACGAATCGAATCCGTAGATCCCAAGGCCGAAGTCTCCGGCGGGAAAGATGAAGTCTCCTCCCGCTCCAAGCGATGCGCCGGGGATGTCCGCCGCAAAGGTAGGGGCAAGCGTAATCTTGCCGTTCGGCCGATCGACCGAGAGCACCGATGTTTGGCCCGCTCGCACTGATCCGGAGGTGCCATCGGTAGTGGCCAGATTGATTTTCATGTTGCGGCGATAGTTGACGATATCCCCTTGGTTAAGGAGGGTGACCGTTGCGGTCGAAAGCCCGTTGGCCCGCCCGATGGATCCGCCGTGGTTTCTGAAAAGCCCGTTTCCCAACTTTTCCGTGGTGGCTTTGATGCCCGTCGAAACCTCTTCCTTTTTGAGGTCCACATAGGCTCCGTCATCCGAGGCGGAGGCCTCCATCGTCTCATTATCGAGATTGATGATTTGGTAATAGCGGGCCCGGCGAATGGTGAAGGTCGCATAGGAGCCATTGCCCGCATTCATGAGGGCCGTATTGAAGTCCGCGCTCATTCCGGCGGGGACCTCATAGGCAACGTCAAACTGCAGGCCTGCGGTGGCGCGGCCGTAGAAATTGGTATCCTTGGGGAGCATCCCAAGCGTGGGTTGCTCCTCGTACCCAATCCGCTCCATACGCGGGAAAAAGTACGTTTTAAAAACGTTATCAACGGTAGCGAAATTGACTTGGCCCATGGGGCCCCCCGTGGCGCGATTCCCTCCCGGAACCTACGCGGCATTGGCTCCGCGCCGGATCGTTGCGTCTTATCGTCGGATACCGGCGGCCCGCATGATGGCCTGCCAGTCTTCATCATCCGAGACTTGGCGCCCCGTACTCCGTTGCGTCGCTAGTTGGTTATTCAGCGTTGCGGGCCGCTGCGCCGATTCGCGATTGGCCGGGGTGGCCTTCCCCTCGCGCGGGTCCTCTAGGGGAGGTGCGCCTAGCCGCTTATTCCGCCGCCCTTCACGGACGAGGTAACGTTGCTCCTCTTCACTTTCCAGGGTCGCTAGAACCTTGTCAAGGGGCAGACTTATCCCCGTCTTTTCCCAATGGGCCTTGATTCGCTCCCACGCGGATTGTCCTACAAGCTCCGCGGAAAAGGCGGGGAGATGGACGTAGTCATCGGCATGTTGAGTCACATAGCGGGCAATCTCCGTAATGTAATTGGAGACTTTGATTTGCTGCGCCGTCCTATCGTCGTCCTCCCGCCGCTGCTTCTCATCCTTCTCGCGTTTCGCCTGCTCCTCGTCCCGCCGCCTTTGGTCGGCCTTCATCCGGTCCAGTTCCTGTTCCACCGGAGTCTTTCCCTCTAGGACGTAGGAATTAATATAATTAATGGCCTTGGTTTCGCTAATGCCCTGCTTTTTGGCGATGTAGGCTATCAGCGCCCTCGGGTCCGCCTCCAAGGCGTCCAGCATCTTGGAACGATCATCCAGCTCCCGCCCTCGGGCCTCCCTAGCGCTATCCTCCGCCTTGGCCCGCTCCACCCTCTGCGCGTATTCGGCCTCCCTGGCCTCTAGGCGCTGGCGCTTCTCATGGTACCGCTTCCATTCGCGATAGGAGACGCGTTTATCCTCCTCGGTTTTCTCGGGTGGCGGCGGAGGGGCGTCCTCCTTCTTAGCAGTAGCCTTGCCGTTTTTGCCCTGTTCCGGAGCCTTAAACGCCTCCGCCTTGGCGTTTTCCCAAGCCCGGGCATCATCGGGCGTCCCATTCGGGGGAGCGGTCTGCGGGGCCGGTACGGGCTGTGCGGCGTTTGCGTCAGGCATGATCGAACCTCATGAGGGCGGGCCGCCGGGTGGAGTCCCGGGGGCGGTAGGAGCGGGCGTAGGTCCGCCGGGTGCAGGGGGTTGGGGACCGTTTTCGCCGGTAGGCGCTGCACCCGGCGGAGCTTCGGGGCCGGGCGGTGGTGGTGCGCCCGGCGGCGGAGGCGGGGCCGCTCCCGCCGCATCGGGCGAGGGGGCCGCCGTTGGCTCCGGAGTAAGGCAATCGGTAATGAATTGCCGCAACAGTTCCATATGCTCTTCCGGATAGGCCGCCTTGGGATCGACAAGGCCTTGGACCTTGGCGCGCGAATAGCGTTGCACCCCCATCCGGGCTAAGAGCTGCTTATCCTGCAGCGGTTCCACCACCACCGATTCCCCATCGTTCAACATCAAATCGATCATTTCCTCGCCCAATTCATACATGGCGGTTTCTAGGGTGGAGGCGTCCTCCAGATCGGGGAAATCGGCGAGGCGCTTGTAGTCGGACTTGGAAATGAGCTGTGCGTTAAGCCATTCATCCAAGGTGGCGATGCGGGCGGACGGCTCCGGGGGGAGCGCGCTAGTCGGGTAGACCCTTAACCACCATTGGTCGCGCGATAGGTTGATATCCTTCAAATCGATTAGATCGATCTGGCGCTTGCCGTGATAGGCGACGGCATAGTTGCCGAATTTCTCCTCGGCCTCCTTGGCCAGATCGATTTTGCTTTCCGCCACCTCGCGATCGAACGTTTCGCAATCCCGCAAAAAGGGTAGGCGACGGCGGGAGGAGACCGAGTCCGCCATGCGGATAGCGCGCCCGCTCGCCTTATCCATGCCTTGGGGCAAAAGCCCTTGAGCACTCATGGCGTTGACCCCCTCGACATTGTACATGGAGGAGGCAATCCACCTTGCATGGTCGATCACTTGGGGAGAAACGACGTCATGCACCACGTATTCGGGCTTGGCCCCGGAGCCGCCGTTGTAGGTGACGATCGTGCCAACCCTATCGTTAAGGTGGGTTTTGAGCACGCCAGAATTGGCGTCCAGAAATACCTTCAAATTCCCCGCCCTTTTCATGGACAGTTGGATATGGCGGAGAACGCGGTTTAGCTCCGTCTGTTGACCGAGTAATTGCTCCACCATGCCTTTTCCCCACATGCCGATGCGGGGTTTTATCCAATAAAGGAACGTGAAGGGAAACGTCCCCTTTTTCCACGGCTCATCAAATAGGGTGGCGCCTTGGACAACGATCGCATGACGGCCGTCCCCGCTCCCCTCGTCCTTTTCCTTGCGTGGATCGGCGGGGCGGGAGGGAAGGTGCCAAGATTCGGTCACCACAATCAAGTCCGAGGCCACATCGACGAAATACGGGTAATCGTCGATATTCCCCCGCCGGGCCCGATCGATGTCCTCCGCCTTGTCGGGATAGCAAGTTTTGAGAACCGCCCGATCGACGACATACCATTGATAGATGGTGCGCGGTTTCCCGTAGCGGGCGTCATCCTTATCGGCGCCGATGTCCCAAGCGATGACCCGCTCGCCCCTGACGCGATTCGTGGCGGCGTCGATCAGGGTCTTTTCTACGCCCGTTCCCCATATAAGAGCGTCTAGCTTCGCATCGTTGCCAACTTGCTCTTGGCCGTCCTCGTAGGCCTGGCCCTCGCTGAATTTGTCGAGGTCCTTGGCCCTCTTTTTCATCCTGTAATCGCCGCCGGAGGTAACGACGGTCATCCGCGTACGGTTCTGCACGCATTCCGCGTGAACCGTATGGACCATGTTTTCAATGTGGTTTTGCGATAGCCGCTCGAACGTGCCCGCCGCCCGCCCTCCAAAGGAAGAGCCAAGCTCATCTTGGGCTTGATTGCTGTATAAGCATAGCTGCTCCACCATCCGGAGCTTTCGATCTAGATCGCTTTCCCGGACCTTATCAGCGGCCATCAAGAGGCGTACGTGCGGGTCTCCCTCCTCCAGCCACCACCCGTACCGATCCCCCGCGGGCATCATGCGAGGATCCCCCGCCGCTGCATGTGCGCGATAATCTCGTCCGCTTCCCGGTCGCGCGCGGCCTCGCATTCGGCGCACTTGCACCCGGGCTTAAGACCGTTGCGACGCCGCTCCTCGCTCCACGCGCATCGATGGGCATCGCCAAACGTGACGCGGGTAACGAGGCCCTGCGCCTTCGTCTCGAATTGAAACTGAGAATGCCAGGCCGTCATGCCCCCTCCCCATCGGCCGAGGGATGAGGCAATCGGGACCCGGGAGCACGAAGCCAAGCGGGCTTACCTCCGACATGCGCCCATTTGTCCCGCTCGTATTCCTCCGCCTCTAGCGTCTCCTCCGCCTGTTCGTTTCGACCGAAACCGGCGGGCGCCGTGGCGTCCGATACTTCGATGATATCCGCCGATAAACGGCGGAGGCGGTACCCATGGCGGTGGAGCAAGTCCAACACCAGCGCCAGCTTTTCCGCCGTTACAGTTGAGTCCATTCCCCCGCCACCCTCCCCCGGTAAACCACCCTAGGGGGGCTTGCGACGGGTGGCGGCGGCCTAGATACGCATCAATTTCCTTTTCAGGTCCGCCGCTTTTATGGCAACGTGCCTGGCGGTTAGGGGATCGGCCGGATGGATGATGAGGCGTTAAGGGGTTATCGGGAACAAATGGCCGCGCAGCGGGCGCTTTGGCCGAAGGGGCCATGGAGCGATGAGCCTGATCGCGTGGAATGGACCTCCCATGGGTTCCCGTGCCTTATTGTCCGCAATAGCCTTGGCGCCCTTTGCGGTTATGTGGCCGTCCCCGCCGACCACCCGGCCCACGGAAAGCATTGGGCTAGTGTCCCCGCCACGGCCCACCGCGGCCTCAATTACTCCCGCCCGTGTCAAACGGTGATTTGCCACGCGGGAGCGGATGAGAATGTGTGGTGGCTGGGCTTTGATTGCATCCACATTGGATTCGATGAACAGGCGGACCTCGCGCCGGGGGAATTTATCTTTGGCATGTTGGACGGGTCCCATGCGCGTTCTTTTTTGCGTGGCGGCGGCCCGCAGTATCGGACGATCGCCTATGTGACGGGGGAGGTGGAGTCTTTGGCGGAGCAATTGGAGGCGATGAAGGGGACCGAATGCCGCAAACCTTGAAACCGGAACACCTCGAAAACTTGCGATCCATGATGAAGGCGGCCCATGCGAACGGCCAAAGGAAAGCCTTTCTTGATGGGGGGATAACGTCCAGTATCTATTCCAAGCTCTTAAACGGCGGAGGGGTCGGCCTCATCAACGCCAACAAGATGCTTACGGTTCTAGGTCAACCCTTGCTCGATGCAACGGCGCTAGCTCCGTTCCCCAATAACCGGACCCGCCCACCGAATTCGGGATCGGTCGGACCTAAGAAGCGTGGCCGGCCGCCGGGGAGGCCACGGCAGGCGTCCCTTTTTGAGGAGGAGGATAAGACCCGCCTTACAGAAAAAGAGAACGAAGCGCTCCGAGGCCGCGTCATGGGCATCGCCAAAACGCACGGCCTTTCGTGGAATCAGATGGAGAAGACGATATTTCCCGGGCGGGCCAATAGCTACTTCCTAAACCGCTACGTCAATCGGAGGGAGCCCGCCCTTGCGCGATTGGAGCACGCCGTTCCGATATGGGAAGGGCTTAAGCGGTACGGCGTCCAGGGTCCTCCCCCATGGGAGAAACGTCTCGGGCCTACGGCGGCTCCCGTCAAGCCCAATCGGCGGGGCGGAATGCCCAAGATTCTAACGGCCGTTGAGCTGTTGAAAAGGGAGCGGCCCGGGCTGATTCGATCGGAGACGCGCAAGCTAAGAGTGGCTGCGATCATGAAGCTTCGGGACCACTTCAAGGACGACAGGCCCGCCATGGCCAACGCGCTAGGAATGACAACGGGCGAGCTAGGCCGGTTTTTCCAGGGTAACGTCCCGCGCGATACCGATCTAGAGGCCATCCGCCGCTTGGTCGGCCCGCCCGATCAGTTCCCGATCCGTGCGATGCAAACGGCGAATTCACCCGCACCGTCTACGATGAGTCTCGATCAATTGATGGCCTCCCGGTTGACACCTCCGACCATGGCGCCTGCTACGATGGAGCAACTTTTGGGCGGCATCGATCAATTGGTGATGGAAATCGGTCGCCAAACGCTTTTAGTCTATCTCAATCAATGGAAACCCAAATGAAGGGGACGACGATCATGAAAGCAGACAACCTAACCGCACTCCAGAGCGATGCCTTGCGGAGTCAACTAAGACAGGCTTGCGCCGAGCACACCAAAGCATCGATCATGCTGGCCAAGGGACTCTTTGAAGTCTACTACGGGAGCGTGCTTGACAAGGGAACCTCGAGGCCGCTCCATGAGGCGTGGGGGTATGAGTCGTTTGGCGAATACGCGGAGCATGAGCTATCGATCCACGCGGGAACCGCGCGCCGCTATGTCGAGGTTTACGATGAGCTAGTGATTAAGCGGAGCTTTCTGGACCCGAAGACCGGGGCCTCCTACGGAAAGACCGTGCTCCCGGATTCGATCGGCAAGCTCCGCACCATCGCCGGGATTTCGCGCGTCGTGAAAACGGAGCGAGAGCTACTCTCATGGATTAGCCGCTCCTTGGAGCTGTCCGCCTGCGATTTTGAGGAGGAGGTTGACAAGGCCTTCCACCTCGGCTCGTCCAAAAAGCACTCCATCTCCTTCTCGCTCCCAAGCTCCCGCCTCAAGGTGATGATGAAGGCGCTTGATGCGGCGAAAGAGCGGTTCTCGGTGGGGAGCCGGGCGGAGGCGCTTACCGCGATTGTCGAGGCATGGGCGGCGGATCAAACGGAGCCGCGGGTAGCACCCAAGGTCGGCAAGGCAAAGCGAAAGCACCGCCATTCACACTCTCACGCGACGGATAACAATACACCCGCCATGCAGTAGGGCCAAGGGGGGCGGCTCCTTGGCGGGGGAGCCGCCTCTTTCATCGAAAGGGAGGGGAGAAAAGGACCGGGTGCCATGATCGGTGAGATGCGAACGATGGACGGAACGGGGGATACCAAGGTGACTTGGGACACGGAGAAACCGGCCGAGGTGGAGGCCGCGCGCGAAACGTTCTACTCCTTGAAAAAGCAGGGATACGCCGGGTATCGCGTCACCCGCGGCGGGGAGAAGGACGAAATCCTCCATGAGTTTGATCCCCACGCCGGGCTCCTCATCATGGCGCCTCCGATGGTAGGGGGCTAGCGTGCCGACCGTGGCCCGATGGCCCGGATGGGTGGTTTCTAATTGCACCAATTGCACCACCGCCACCACCGCCACCTCCTATAACGTCACCACCGCTTGGCAGATTTGGACCAACCAAACGACGGCCTACAACAATGCGGCGGCCATCTACGTTTGGCCGGAATGGGCGCAAACGTACGCGGCCATGCGTGAGGAGCAAATCCAAGCGCTTTCCAATGCGCAAGGCGCCCTTGCGGGGATTGGGAAAAACGTCAACGTCCAACCCAAGATTTCCGAGGAGAGGCGGCGGGGGATTCTTGAGGAGCGGGAACGCTGGCGAAAGATCCAAGAGGAGGCTACGGCCAAGGCGGCGGCGGCGCTCAAGCGGGCGGAGGCGCTCCTTTTGGCGTGCCTTACGGACGAGCAGAAACACGAACTAGTGACGGACAAGCGGTTCCATGTGGTGACTCCGAGCGGTAAACGCTACCGCATCAAGCGGCACACCCACGGAAACGTCCTCCTTCTTGACGACCACGGGGAACCGGTCCGCCGTTACTGTGCCCAACCGGGAGGCGTCCCCGATGATGACGCGATACTCGCGCAAGTCTTAGCGCTTCGAACCGATGAGGCCGCGTTTTTACGCGTGGCCAACGAAACCATTTTAAGGGCAGGGTGAAGCCATGATTGACAGCAACGGAAATTCCGCGGTTACCGTGGACCGTCTCGAGTTACTGCAAGTAGTGGCCAAAAACCTGGAGGGCCACCGGACGGCCTTTCTGGAGGCCCAAGCCGGGTTTAGGGAGGCTTTTATCAAGGAGCTGGACTCCATGCTTGCCGACGCGCGGGCGGGCCGCCAATACCGCCGGTCGATCACCCTCCCGGAGCCGCTGGACCATTCCAAGGATTACCGCCGCGTGATCCGCATGCTGGAAATGTCCAGGTCTGAGCAAGTCACCATTACAGAGCACGATTTTGGCCAATACGTTATGGACGAATGGGGGTGGAAAGAGGAATTCTCCACCGTTGCGTCTAACTACTCCAAAAGAGGATAGCCATTGCGGGTGCTCGTCTGCGGTGGTCGGCACTATGAAAACAGGGTCCGGGTGTACTCGGTCCTCGACTATATCCATAAGCCAACACCGATCACGCTCCTTATCCACGGGGCAGGCTTTGGAACCGATATATTAGCTGGACAATGGGCGGCGGCGCGAGGGGTCAAGGTTTATGCGATCCCCGCTCTTTGGGACGTCTATGGAAAGAAGGCCGGGCCCATTCGAAACCAAATGATGATAGACGGTGGCAAGCCCGAAATGGTGGTGGCGTTCCCGGGCGGGCGAGGAACGGCCGATATGATCGCACGGGCGAACCGGGTCCCCGGGATCAAGGTTACTATCTTGGGGCCGGACGCATGAACGCTACTCATTGGGCCTCGATTCCGGACCTGGCCAAGCTAGGCCGGATCACCATCGCCTGCGATGAAACATGGGGAGCGGACACCGGGGATCAATTCCGCATTGCCCGGGATAACCTGGAGGTGTTCATTGCACCGGATGGGACGCGGTACACGTGGGACGATAGCGCGGTAACCTGCGAGGCGTGCTTGGCCAAGCTCGCGAATGTGGAGCCGTTTCTATGAAAAAGCCGAATCGGGCCGCCGTGACGGCTAGGATAGTCGCCGCGCAATTCTCGCCTACGCCGCTTTCGGCGGCGGCATACCGGAAGGCGATACGCGCTACCTGGAAAGCCGCCGCCGATTACGCGCAGAAGCAACGAAAACCGCCCCTTCCTAAGGGGGAATTGGCGATCGTGCTTATCGCAACCGGCCTTAGCATGTTGGCGGAATGTGTCGGCAAGGAGCCTGCTGCCGCATGCGTAGCCCTAATGGCCATAGAAATGAACGGGCCGCGCGACCTTCAACGCCAAATTAGAGCGCAAATGAAGCGGGGGAATAGCCTTCTAAGGAGCGGCGCGAAGAAATGAGCACGGCGCAAAATCCCTTAGAGCTAGACGGCCGCATCATCATTGTCGGCGGCCCCCGATGTGGGAAGTCGACGATCGCCCGCTCCTACCTCGCCCGCGGCGTTCCCGTCTATTGCGGCGATCCGGCTCACTTGGTCAAGGACCGGGAGGACGGCATTACCTACCTTCCGCCTGGCCTTACTTGGTCCGATGGCTCCGCCTACGTGGCGCAGGAATGGTTCCCGATGCCGGGCCCGTGGGTGTGCGAAGGGCAGATCATGGCGAGGGCGCTCCGCAAATGGCTACGGGGGAGCCCTCCGGCCGATCATATCGTCGTGCTGGGACACCACCACCCGAAAGCCAGGCCGACACCGGGACAACGGGCGATGCACACGGCCGTCATGAGCATTTGGCGTGAGATTGCCCACAGGTATCGGGCGATTGTGGTGATACCCGCATGAGGGGGAAAACCTATGCGGCACCGATATGCGGGGGATGTCCGGTCCCCGACACTAGCCGGGAAGTGGCCGCAGGGGCCCGGCCTAGCCAGGGTGGCGGAAATGGCATACGCGGCGGACTCAAAATCCGCTCACCCTTTGGCTGGTGGGCCTTGTAACCCGCCGGCCCGTCGAAGCGGGCGGCAGTAGGGAGGAATTCGCCGCAGTAGCGAGAAGGGCTTACGATGTGGAGCGGTTCCGGATGATGCGGGAGGCCCGTCCTCGCCCTAAGCGCCCGCACGCCTTGATTCGTCTCGGGCCCGGTAGTATTCCCGGTGGTGCGCGCATAAGGACAGGCCAGGAACGGCGCCGCGACCGCAAGTGACACAGAGGCCCGCCGCCCGACGATCGGCACGTTGGCGGGCCTCCAGGGCGCGGCGTTCGGCCAAATGCGGGGCGCAGCGGCGATGCCCATGGGCGGGCGGGGAGGCGCAATCTGTGCACGCTTTCCCCGCTGCGCGCTTGATGTGGGCGCCCATTACTTCTCTTCCTCCAGGACGTCATCCGCGAAAGTTTGGACGAGTCCAGTTAGTTGGGCCTCGATATCGGCGACCGAGGCTAGGCCTTTTTTGCCCACATATTTGGCAAAGGCGCGGCGGGTTTTCCGGTCAAGGCGGAGGGTCACCACTGCCCGATCGCGGGTGGCGGTGCGTAGGACTTCCTTGGCATAACGGAGGCCGCGCGATGTGCCGTCGCTCCATGCGTCATCCACCTCCTCACCCGCCGTCGCGCGACTTAAGCTGCTTCGATGCTGCTTTTGAATGGCAGTGAATCGCTCTAGGAGAAGCCCGACGAATCCAGTACGCTTCACGTTGCCTCAAACCGGGCTGATACATACTAACCGAATGCCGCGCTTCCGAAGAGCCTTCGCGAATGTGCGGGCGGACTGCTCATCGCCGAATGTCGTGAAACCACAGGATTTGCCTCGGTACCACCACTGAACGCGAAACGGTGTCGTCATCTTCAATCAACCTCCACTCCAGAGTCTAGCAACTTCAGCGGAGCCGCGCAAGAACTATTTGGGGCAAAGGGGGAGGGTCAACCCTCCCCACCCGGGCCTACTTCGCCTTTTTGAAGTTTTCGCAGGAACAGATCTCGATATCGGCGAAGTCCGCCGCGATGCACTGGCGCTCCGACCCGGCCTTACCGCTCCCCGCGGCGTGATGGCCGAGACGGTGGCCGCACGTGCAGATCTTGTCCATGTCCTGCGTATCGAACTGCCCGTTTCGCTTGCGTCCTTGAATCACCATACCCATACCTTACCAACTTCAACGGAGCCGCGCAAGGGGTTTTGCCAAAGAAAAAGGGCCCCGGCTAGAGGGCCCTTGTGGGGTGGGTTAGGGGTAGTGGGTTACTTACCCGCGCGCTTGCGGCGTTCGAGATACTGGGCGGCGGCCCGCTCCCGCGCTGCTTCGGTGGCAAAATAGCGGGTGTGCTGGCAGGCGCCGAATTTCTTACCGTTACGGGTGGATTGGACGCATAGACCGTAATAAGTCCCCGGCTCCCGCTCGTAATCCTGCGTCCAGCCATCGGCCGGGAGGGCCAATAGGGTAAAGACCGCGGTAGAACGCACGAGGCGGGCTCCGCGGGTTTCCGTGATATCGATATGCTCATTTGAGGTGGTGATGTTAGATGCGATCTTGGTTCGGGTCATGCCCAACTAGAACGGCGGCTCCGTTGAAGCCTTAAGCCCTTTCTTTTAGGTCCCTATATCCCACCCTTCATCGTCCTCGGTCTGCCAGAAAGGGCGGCGGATTTCGCGCTCCTCCCGCTCCTCCGCCTCCTCCTCCCGCCGGACCATGTCCGCCCTCGTCCCCTTGGCCGGGATTTCGGGTAGCGGGTCCTCGGCAAAGGACCAGCATTCCCGCCAGGCATAAAGAAACGCGTCGCTTGCGTGATCGGCGAACCGGCGATCGTATTCCTTTCGCTCCTCGTCCCATTGCAAGATCTCCACCTCGGCTATTAGGTCATCCGTACGGCCCTGGACGAACAGGATCCGCCCCCGGTCAAGCTCGCCGTTGCAATGCTCCACGTAGGCCAGTTTGCTCGTTTTGGTGGCGGCCTTGACCGGGAGGCCTTCACGCTTGCGCCATTCGTCGCCATAGCCCTTGCCTAGGCCGCCCTCGTCCAAAACGATAAGGTCAATGGGGTATCGCTCTTTAAGCCGCTTTAGCTCTTCGGAGATGGACCAAGGCGAGAGTGCGGCGTATTTCTTGGCGTAAAGGACGCGGGTGGTCTTATCGTTATCCGTCCAGCCGACGACGACGATCGCGGTGGTGCGCTCATCCTCGGAGGTGCCTAGGTCAACGCCCGCGATACAACGGGACGGGCGGGGAACGCGATCTAGCGCTATCTGATGGGCGCCCCGATCGAAGCGGAAGACGAGGGAGGAGGAGTCCCGGACCCATTGGCCGAGGTATTCCCGGCGATAGGTGGGGTTGTCCTCGGTCCACTTACGCTCCGCTCGCTTACGCGTCAGCCAATCGGCAGCATGGGGGATGTGCGGGTTTTCGAGAACGGTCCAATGGTGGGTACTGATGGCCGCCACCGCGGGGTTTTTCCCAGTGGTGAGATCATGGAAATGCCCGGCGCATGCGGCGTTGGGGGTGCCAAAGAGCCACGTGTCCCCATTCAAATCGAGGAGGCTAGCGTCAAGAACGTCCTCAATCATGTAGCGAAGGAGGGTGGTGGGGAAGGCTTGCGCTTCGTCCACCACGACGCGGCGATATTTGCCGCCGCGAAGGGCCTCGACTTTCCTCGTTTGGTCCCCGCCGACCAAGATGATTTGGCTCCCGTTCGGAGCGTGCGCCGTCAGTTCATGATCCTTCATCCGTAGGCCGAGGCCATAGCGCGTATTGAAGGCGTGAAGGATTGGCCACAGGATGTAGCGCGCGGACTTGGCTGATAGCGCGATGTAGGGGTTAATCGAGCCGGGGGCTTGAATGCAAGCGTCATAGAGGCCAGCGGAGCCGACCCACGTTTTCCCCGCTCGACGGGAGGTTACAGCGGCCTTGGTCTGCGCGGTATCGTCAAAAAGCTTGCGCTGCGATGCGAATAGCTCGTCACGATACCGGCGCGCCGCCCGTTCCACCCTTAGTGCCTGGATTAGTTCGTCCCGATTCACTGCCCACCCCAAAGAGCTGGATTTCTAGCAGATCAATGCGTTCTTTGGCTTTCTTCAATTCGACAAGCGGGGAGGCTTTTAGCATGCGGCGGATATCGTCAAGAAGACGGATCTTCCATCCGTCAAGAGCCACGGCCCGGGCGGAGACATAGATCCCCCCTGTCCATTGACAGGTGAGCTTTATTTCGAAGGAGTCACAATCATCAAGGACGCGCGCTTGCACCCGCACGATCCCCGCTTCGTCTAGCTCCTTACCCAATGCGCAACGTATCAGCGCCGGAAGGTCGGCCGGATCTGCCATCGTTTCCCCCATTAAACAGACGTGCTATCAGCATTGCGAACCAATCCGCCACTGCCCGATAGAAGCTAGGCCCGGCCTCCTCTCTGAGCCCGGCCTCCTCTCTGACGGCTAGAGCGTTTCTCCGGGCAATGATCCAGCCGAGGGCGGACACCGCCATAATGGCCGCGATTGGCACCGCGATTTCGGGCGGCGGCGGGGCCGGTTCATGGATGCGCGCAACCCATGAGGGCGAACCGGAACCGGGGTCAAAGGTGAATCGCATTACCCGATGCGGCGTAAAGTACGTCTTAAACGCGGCGTCCATTCCTGCAAAGCCATTGATGGTGTTCATTGCCCCTCCGCGGCTCTTTCCCGGACCCGTACAAAGAGCTTGATGGCAATCGCCCGTTGCAAGTTGTGGAGGCGCTCTATCAAATCGCGGGCGTCCGTTAGCTCTACCCTCCCATCATCGAAATAGATGCGGACGGCAATATGGACGATTTCCCGATCGGTCCCGTGCTCCCAACGGCTGATCCAAGGGACAAGCGGCTTGCCCGGCGCCTCCGAAAGAGGAGGGAAATCCTCTTCATCGGCTTCCGACCGTTTCAGGCGATAGGCGAGGGTTTTCATGCGGGCGGCTCTTCCTCCGGCGGGGGCGTTTCCAAGGCCGCCAGCTCCGCCTTGGCCGATCGCAACTCCTCCATCCACCTTGCCGCTTGGAGCATGGCTTCATCGCGCTGGGCGATGGTCCTTTTGAGATCTCCCTCCAAGGCTTCTATCTCCCCGCCTCGCGCGATCACCTCGGCGATTTCGATGCTAAGTTGCTTGGCGTTAAGGTCACGGTCTTTTTCGACCGTGTGCAGGGTTTCGAATAGCGTCCCCATGTTTTGGCGGACATCGGTAAGCATCACCAGCAAATCCCAGATGGCCTGCAAGTCGGTAAGGGCGGCGGGGATGTCGGCCCGGGAATGGTAGCCCTCTAAGAAACCGCGGATTTCCTTCTCTCGCTCGGACATGCTCATGGGTCCTCCAGGTATTCGAGGGCCGAGTCTAGCTTTTTCCCGGCCTGCCGCAGGAATTCCTCCGTGTACTCCCGTCCGGCTAAGTCATCAAAAAAGACGGTGCATGTCTTGCCGCCCCGCTGGAAGGTAACGGTAATGGCGTCAATGGCTACCGAGTCAAACCACTGCGGGCGCCAATGGCGGACCCAACAGAGAAAGAAGTTGATATCCCGCTCCGGGGTGGGGGTGAAAAGACCGAACCACTTCATCGTTTGATCCTCCACCGTGGCGGGCGACTCACTTTCTCAACGGCCTTGGCCTTGCGTAGCTCGGTCAAGGTCGTCCGTACTTGCGTCCGGGACAGATGAACGCGAACCGTCCAACAGATCTCATCCACGGTAAGCCCGTCCGGCTCAAGGAGCAGGGCATCAAGCACGCGCGCTTGTTTGGTGGTGGTATCCACCGGCCTTGCATTATGCGACGCATCCTTACCGCGGGTCATCCGGGCCCCCGTTTAGGCGCTTGTCCCTTTGCATGTCTGGCGGTGTTTACTTAATGCCAATGGGGTGGTGAAGGGAAGCCCGCAAACGCACACGTTGGCCGTCCGCTGATGGCGGCTGATAAGCGGAATTGCCTCTGTTTCGGGCTCCGTTTTGGCCAGACTAGGTCCATCGGCCGGGGGTTTATCGCCGATTATCACCCGCTCGAACGGCACCCACCGCCCATCGGGTAGCCAAAGGACCCGGGCCGCAAAGTCGACGCGGGAGATTTCGGGGTGCTTGGTTTGCGCTCCGAATTGGTGAATGTGATCGGTTAAGGTTGCGCGCATCGGACCTAATGCCGGGCTCCGTTCGAGGCGGCCATCTCATCGGCGAGGGCTTGGCGGAGGAGCGTAATCCGCTCGCCACGCGGCAATTGGGCCAGCTCAGATTGAGCATGAGTCGCCGGGCGACCAATCGGAGTCCGGTCCACATGGCCACCCAGGGCGCCGTAGACGGCGAGCTTGGTCCGGATGACTTGGAGGAGGAGGTTATGTTGTCCTGTGGCAAGCGCGATTTGCTGCAGGTTCTCCAGGTCGCAGAGGGCTAGATTGACTTCGTGGGTCCAGCCACTTTCGGACGAGAGGCGGATCGCGCCCGCCGCCTCCCCCGTCAACCGGTAGACATCGCCGGGTGTGCATCCCCACCGCTTGCACAACTCCTCCCTGCTCTTTGCTCCCCGCCACGTGCCCGTTAGCAGCATGCGGGCGATTTCGTGGCGTTGCTCGTCCTTGGTCATTAGGCTCCTCACGTGGCGGCGAAGTCCATCGCATCGCCGTCCGAGATGGTGAGCGGGGCCGTTTCCTCCGGCGGGCCAAGGTCGGCCGAACCAACGGGTGGAGCTTGGTCCGGGAGCCAATAGCGGGTGGTGCGGCGGCTTCCCCGGGCGACGATCCGGCCTTGCTTGACAAGCCTTTGGAGGACGTCTCCGGCCTGGCGCGGCGTGACACCGTGGCCAACATTGGCCGCAAGCACAGAGGCGCTGGTCCAGCTACCCGCTCGGATGTCCGCCATGGCCGCCTCTAGCAATTCTGCGCCGGTAAGGCTTGCCGCGGTGGTGCTCGCCTTGGCCTTCGGCGGCCGTCCGGGCTTGCGTTTCGCGGGCTTGGGTGCTGGTACGGAACCGGTTCGAACCGGTTCCGGCGGTGGCGCTGGGATCGTGTCCGCCTTATCCGCCGTGGTCCGATACTCCACAAATCCGGGGAGGGTAGCGGGGAAGGAGTTGGCGAGCGATTGGCGGAGTAGCTCCCGCACCTCTTCCCTTACGATCCGTTCAATGTCGATTGTCATCATAGCTTTAGGTCCCCTTCGAATAGGATCTCGATGGCGCTTTCTCTTACGCGCCCTCGCCTCTGTGCATAGTTCCACGTGCAACGCTTGTCCTCATCTTTGGTCGCTAAAAAGTCCGCTATCCCATCCACCACCGGTTTCAATGCCGCTCTAAGGCCGTCCCATTCATTGAGCGGGCGAGGGGAGATGCGGGTAATGGTGATGCGGAAAGAGCGGTGGATAAGCCACGGATCGGCGCTTCCGCATTGCCACCGGCATTGCCACGCCGTCCTGAGCCGGAGATGCTTACGCTTGGCGGCCCGGGCCAGCATCCCCGCCCTCGTCCGGCCCTGGCTTCCGTTCAATGGGTTTTTGGTGGGCATGTCGATGCGGACGGTGGGGCCGGGAGTGTAGCGCGCACGGGCATATTCGGTCACGGCACGTGCTCCGTTTGAAACGCATTCCAAGCCTCAATCGCCTGGACAATCCAGCGGTCGTCAGGATCGCCGGGTGGACTAAAGCCAAGGAAACAGACTCCGCTCCCGTCCTCGTAGGCCAGCTCGCTCGATTCATCAATGAAGACGCCCACGGGGCGCACCTCGTCCTCTTTGCCTTGGCCGGATAAGGTGACCGTACCCCATGCCACGACAGGATAGAAAACGGCGCTAGTCGGCTTGTCCACGGTCGGCGGCCATTCGACTAGCCGCCATCCGGGCTGTGCAGCCGTGAGACCGGGGTTAAGAGTCATGGCCATTGGCTTATTTCTCCTTTAGCTCGCGCATGCGATGAGGAGGGCGAAGGGGCAAGGGTGGCGTCGCAACGGTCCGGGCTGGTGGGAGCGAGGGAAGGCCGCTCAATCGAAGCGCCATGGCCCTTTGATTTTGCGTAAGATGCTCCCAGGGACAGCGCGAAAGGTCACGACATAAGTCTTTTATGGTGTGATGGGCACCCACTAGCGGGCCATCCCAGCGGCCCTCGGCAAACATTCGCTTGCGATGGGCGTCTAGCTTTCGGAAAGCTATGTGTAAAAGGGCAAGGTCCCGCTCATTAATCGGGTCTCCGCCCTGCGCCTGCGATATGGCTTGCAGCCACTTCCCGCCCCCGCCTCTATTGGGTGAGCCTCTCACGACGCCCGCCTCATGGTGAAAGGTCCAAAGCCATTGGCATGGAGCAGGCGGTAATAGTCCCGGACCCGCCTGATCGATAGGCCGAGGGCGAGCGCCAAGTGCATCGGGCGCACGGATTCAAGGACACAACGGCGGGTGGCCTCCAGGCGGGCGGCATAGATGAGGCCCCCTTTATCCTTTTGACGGCCTAGTTTGGCCGTGCCGCGAATCTGGACGATGGACAGGTTATAATGCTCGGCGGCGGCCTTGACGATATCCTCCGCCTTGTCGATGTGCGAGCGTAGCGGATAGAGCCGTGGGTTAGGTCGGAACATAGGCCTCCTTGGCGGGGCGGTGGTGGTGGTGATGGGCGGTAATTCCGTGAATGACGGTGGAATGGTCAACGCCGCAAAGTTTGCCAATGGCGAGATAGCTCCAATGGCCTCGGGAATAAAGCTCCGCCCAAAAGTGGTGGCGCGCATAAGCCATCGGGCGGTGACGGTCCCGGCCCATCATCTCCTCTACGGTCACCCGATAGAGGGTGGCGATGCGGGTGGCGTCCTCCAAAAGGTCCCGTGCCGCTAAGAAGGTGATGGTTTCATGCATGGCGCCTCCGCTTGTAGGGGCCGAGGTGCTTGGGGTCCTCACGGCGGTTCCGGTAATGCTCCTCGGTGAAGGGCCACCCGGGGTCAATGTTTAAGTCCGTCTCGGGATTGATGTAGGGCCGTTCTGGTAATTCGCCAAACGCCCGCTCTAATGACTCCAAGACTTTGGCGGTGAGCTTGTCCATGGCGACATAGGAATAAAGCGTCCCATATTTCTCCCATTGGCGACGGATGCACTCCACCCGCCATTGCCTTTTGGTTTGACCCGCCCGTGGCCATCGCCAATCATCCGGGCCCCTCATTGAAGCCCCCCCAAGGTTCGATCCTTGTGTAATGTGCAGGTGAATCGAATTCGGTAATCCATGATCTCCTCACGCCGCATAGCCACTACGACATGCCGTCGCATGTTTGGTCCAAGCTCGGCCAATTCAGACGCAATAGTAACAAGGCTTTGCGGAGAACGGATGGCCGCCTAATTTGAAGTCTATCTTATCTGTTTCGCCCCTATGGTAGATGACGCCTGGCGCCCCGTGGCGAGCCGCTACCATGGCCAACCTCCCCGCGATCGGATTCCGACTAAAGACGCGTCTCCGAGCATCCTCGTGCCAGCAATGGCCATTCTCACGGCACACCACCACCCTCCCCGGCCATCTTCCCCGCCAACCGGGCCACCAAGGCCGCCGCCCGGGTAGCCTGCTCGTTGGTCGAGATTGGCGATATTAGCCGCTCCGGTTCGCGCTTGACTTTGACCACCGGCTTTTGGCTTTTGGCGTGCTGCAAATAGCCAATGAGCTTAGCTTGGAGCTTGTCAATGGGCATGCCCTCGGGGGTCTTTGCGGCACACTCGGCAATGGCCACCGAGGCCGCTTGGATTGATTGCCCATTCTCCGCCATCCACTCGGCATGTCGATTGGCAATGGCACCCGCATCGAGCCGGTCAAAAACCTTTTCCTCTCGGATTGAAATCTTCAAAAAAGCCGCCGCCGCCGCCGCTTTTTCAGGGTCGCGCGTGAGCGCGTCTGATCTGCTGCTGCTGCTGCTGCTGATTTGATCTGATCTGATCTGATCTGATCGGTCGACATGGTCGACGGGTGTCGATGGCTGTCCACTCGTGTCGACGGGTGTCGACGTGTCGACGGGTGTCGATTGCTGTCGACGCTTGTCCCGGACCCAGTCCGCTTGGTATCTTTTCCGGTCGTCCTCCCGGTGAATGTCCCTATACTTCTCGAACGATACGACGCGATAATTGAAACCCTCCTCGTGCACAAGCCGCCTCCCCTCCTCGGCCCGGTTGCGGCTCATCGGGTCCGGTTGACACAGCTTGTCGACAGCTGTCGACACGTCGACAACTGTCGACCCAATGAGAGTCGCGAGGAGGACGGGGTTTAGGTCGACCGTCCCGTTTCTGCAGTGAGCGATAACGTATCCCCACACTGCAAATACGTCGGCCCCCGCTCCGATCATGGAACCGGTATACATTGACTCAAATGCACGTCCGTACATTCGCGCCGCCTTGCCGATGACCGGCGATAGATTGTCGATACTCTTAAGCGATATTGTCTTTGCGAGCCGCCGCCTCTTTAGCGTCTCGCTCTTCCTTAAGCCGATTCACTTTGGCCTTAAACGCCATGAGCCGAAACCGTTTCAAGTCCGGCGGGGATAATCGCCAATGGCTAAGCCGGCCTTTGCCATTATCCAAAGCCGACACCTTGCGCCGTCCCACCTCGTTACCGGTGGCCAAAAGGAACGTGAGCCAAGCGCCGTTGCCATAGTAGACCCGGACCCGGGTCTCCCCCTCTAGTTCGGCGTCTTCACACTCCCGGGTCCCGCCACCCCAATGGATGATGGTTACCATGCGCGCCTCCGCCGCATGCGGGCCCGTGCCTTACCGAGGCATCGGCTGCAAAGCGAGTAAAATCCCCACCCGTTCGTGCTC